>CEWR01028918.1_pt1 | contig 32344 bp, 37 predicted proteins | sample 356321 | NCBI WGS metagenome assembly CEWR01 (sample SAMEA2621551, study PRJEB7988) | marine metagenome | biome: marine biome (ENVO:00000447); feature: mesopelagic zone (ENVO:00000213); material: "saline water (ENVO:00002010), including plankton (ENVO:xxxxxxxx)" | depth 790 m
AAGTTTGGCAATCGTTGGTTGCTTCGTGTGGTACACGTCTTGGAGCAGATTAACTATGCAGACTGCCAGTTTTAACGAAAAAATCGCCTACTCTCGCATCTATTTCATGGTAGTCCTAGGAATAAGTATTATCATCACGGCAGGCGCCATGGCAGGCATTCTGTTTATCCTAGTGAAATATTCTCTTGCCAAGGACCTCGGATTCCAGACAATTGAATCTTTAATCACACCTCTGTCCGTTGCAATAGTTTTAGGGGTCGTTGTAATTTACCACCGTCGAATATTCAAAGATATACCTCTGGAATCGGAACCAGCAATCCAACCCCAATTACAGGGTTTCCAAACTGCAAGAAAAAGTGTCACTATATTTAGTCAGGCAGATAATCGCGAATTAATCAAAACCTTGCAAGAGCGTTTAAATTACAACGTGGAAGAAATCGTGTGGACCGCCGAATCAAACTTTGATGGAAAAGGCATCAAAGCAGATATTGATGATTTATACAATTCAATAATCAAGCTAGAGGCCGGCAATATACTTTTAATACAAGCCGGCCAGGAATACAAAATCTATACTTACAAAAGAAACTCATTAGAAGGTTGATACAAATGGCAACAATACATATTTTAGGGGCTGGTACGCCAACGCCTACACCTGACAGATTCGGATCATCATTTGCCCTCGAAATAGACGGAGACCAAATAATGATTGACTGTGGTCCAGCTGCCACGCATAAATTAGTTAAAGCCGGTTTATGGCCCACAAAAATAGACTACTTGTTTTTCACCCACCACCATTTTGATCACGATATTGATTATCCTTGCTTCTTGCTATGTAGATGGGATCAAAGTGTAGGAAACGAAAATACGCTGAAGGTATTTGGCCCCAATTTAACCGAAAAGATAACAAAGGGAATTCTTGATGAATCTATAGGATTGTTCGCTCACGATTGGATCGCACGGGTCAACCATCCACTAAGCCAAAGAATTCATGTAAACAGAGGTGGAACACTCCCAAGGAAACCTCCACAGGTGGAAGCGATTGATATCGGGCCTGGTCCCGTATTTAAGGCAGCCAGTTGGAGTGTCAACAGTGCTCCCGCAAAGCACGTACAACCATATTTGGATTCACTAGCATACCGGTTTGACACGGCGGACGGAAGCGTTGTGTTCACTGGTGATACCGAACCCTGCAGCTCAGTCATTGAATTAGCCAAAGATGCGGATTTGATGCTCTGTATGTGTTGGGACGAACAATCCAACATGAGCGACAATGGAGAAAATGAAGGGCAATGTGGCACAGCCGGAGCGGCAGAAATGGCTCAGGCCGCCAATGTGAAAAAATTAGCGTTGGTGCATATAGGTCCAAATTTATCTAACCCTGCAGTGATGGATTCGGCAAAATCTGACATTAGTGATATTTTTTCAGGTGAAATTATTTTTGCCAATGAATTGGATAAGTTATATCTATAGATTAATTTGCATATGGTTCTTCCCAATCAGATCGCAGAACCTCCATTAATATGAAGTCTTGCCCGCCCCTTTTTACGTTACGAACCAATTTGAAACCGGATTTGGCAAAAGATGCCTGGGCTCTGTAGTTCCAAGAAAGTGTGTGAAGGTAAACGCGATCTAATTCCAGAATAATGAATAAATGTCGCAACAGTGTATTAACCGTATCGGTGCCGTACCCGCTACTCCAGTAGCCTTTATCACCAATCATTATTCCTAATTCAGCCTGACTATTTTGCATATTTAGATCGTAATACATAATATTTCCAATATGAACACCCTCTAAAGTTTCAACTGCCAACCTTTTCGAGCGATAGTTTGGAAATTGCATCTCTTCTTTCGAATACCTAAAAAAATCTTCATATGACATAGTCATAGGTCGGGTTGCGTCTAGCCGAGACAGCTCTGGATCCACCCTCCACGTATATTCGTTTCGGATATCTTCCACACGCTTTTCTCGTACACGCACCTTTTCCCCCTCTTCATCAACCAGGGGGAGTTCCTTATTTTCATCCCTTGACCAGGGAAATGCCCTTCTGAACAATTTTTACCTCGTTTTCAAATGAAAGGATATTTGGGATCTCACGTATATCTACCCAATCGACAGTATCGAATTCCTCATCATGCCTAGAGAAGTTTCCACCTACAGGTTCCATCAAATAATAATAAACCGTTTTATATAGTTGCTGATCTGGGTAATCAGGATGGTTAGTCACCCAGTAGTTTATCGAGTCAATGTATATACCAAGTTTGACTTTTAATCCCGTCTCTTCTTCAACTTCCCGCAAAGCTGTCTGTCCCCTTGTTTCTTGAGGTTCCGGGGTACCTTTTGGTAAATTAAAAGAGGTAGGGTAATTTCTACCACAAACCACTACAAAGATAGAGTCAGCGTCTTTTCGATAGACTATTCCGCCTGCTGATACCAAATTCATTCTAAGTACATTGTAAACCAAAGGACTAGCGGTGATAACAAAGTTCATGTATCTATAAACCAATTCAATCACGCATGTAACTTTAACTTTTGCAATTATGAGTGTATATTTATTGGAGAGTGGGCTACTTTGCTCACTGCACCCTTTAAGTCAGTCCAGAGAGTCTGCCAAGGGAGCGAAAACTTCGTGTTACCTGTTTGAGGTAGCTCGTTTGTGAAATGCCTCTTGCCGATCTGGGCGGAGGTTTTTTTTTGGAAAATCTAGTTTCATCCCCAACTCAAGTTCAACATTGACCAACATGTCTGTAAAAAAGATACAAACAGATGTGCAAATGAAACGAGCATTGGCAAGAATTTCCCATGAAATACTTGAAAGAAACTCTGGGGCAAAAAATTTAATCCTTGTTGGTATGCATTCTAGAGGGGTACCTTTAGCCTTCAGAATTAGGGATTTAATATCCAGCTATGAAGGCCAAGCTGTGGATGTCGGTTCGCTAGACATCGGTTTATACAGGGACGACATTTCCGATAAACCTCAGGCAACTATGAAACCGACTGACATTCCCGTTGATATTAATGGGCGAATCGTTGTGTTAGTTGACGATGTTTTATACACGGGCCGGTCAATAAGAGCTGCGATGGATGCGATCAACGATTTAGGTAGACCGAGTCAAATACAACTAGCCGTCCTAATCGATAGGGGGCATAGGGAGCTTCCAATACGAGCCGATTTTGTCGGCAAAAATGTACCGACTTCAAAAGAAGAAGATGTGGCGGTGAAGCTCACGGAAGTTGACGGCCTTGATGAAGTAGTTATTTCAAGCCCAACCACATAGGTGAGGACGAAGTTGACAACAAACGATACCAATACCAAAAAATCTATTAGACAAAAACATATCTTGGATTTAGATGAATTAAATCGGTCCGATATAGAGCTTATTTTCGAAAACACAGATTCAATGATGGAAGTACTGAACAGGGGCATCAGAAAAGTGCCTGCTCTTAGAGGGAAAACAATCATTACTCTTTTCTACGAATCCAGCACTCGCACCAGAGTATCTTTTGAACAAGCCGGAAAGATTTTAAGTGCCGATGTCATAAATGTGTCCAGTGACGGTAGTAGTAGCAAAAAAGGGGAATCCCTATACAACACCGCATTAACACTCCAAGCTATGAAGGCAGATGCAATTGTCATAAGACACCAGCATTCCGGTGCTGCATGTTTCCTAGCACAGCAGATGGATTCAACGAGCATCATCAACGCTGGAGATGGAATGCATGCACATCCCACACAAAGCTTACTGGACTTGTACACCATCAAAAAGAATCTCGGCACTATATCTTCTAAAAAGGTCGTCATAGTCGGCGATTTGCTCTATAGCCGGGTCGCCAGATCAAACTTATGGGGGTTGACCACTATGGGAGCAAATATTGTCCTATGTGGACCAAATACTTTACTACCTCAAGATTTCCTAGACAGTCGGATCCATGAGACTAACCATCCCTTTAGAGAGATACAAATCGAGGAAAATATAGATACTGCTCTAAAAGATGCTGATGTGGTGATGGCATTGAGATTACAGTCTGAAAGACAAAAAGCAGGCCATTTACCTTCATTAAGAGAGTATTCTAGAAGATTTGGAATAACCTCGGAACGCCTGAAGATTGCTAAACCTGACGCAATCGTTATGCATCCAGGACCCATGAATGAAGGGGTCGAAATTGAATCTGATGCCGCACATGGGCCTCAATCCGTTATTGAAAGCCAAGTTACAACAGGAGTGGCAATTCGAATGGCAATCCTCTACGACCTGATAACCGGGAATCATTCGGAAAAGGAGTTATGACTTGACAGCAAATGTTTTGATAAAAGGTGGCAGAATTATCGATCCTTCACAGTCAGTTGATGAAATTTCTGATTTACTGGTGACAGATGGAATAATAACGGAAATCAAAACTTCCATAGATAGACCAAGAAATTCTGAGGTTTTTGACGCCGAGGGGAAGATAGTGTGTCCAGGGTTTATAGACCTACATTGTCATCTTAGAGAACCCGGAGAAGAACACAAAGAAACAATTGAAACAGGAACAGCAGCAGCAGCAGCCGGTGGATTCACCACAGTATGTGCTATGCCCAATACCTTTCCAGCAATGGATAACCAATCCGTAGTTGAATATGTACTCAAAAAAGCAAAAGAAACGGCGCAAATAAGAGTGCTTCCCATTGGTTGTGTAACTGTAGGTCGTAAAGGTAAACAACTCAGTGAAATGTCAGAACTAGCAGAGTTGGGAGTCATAGGCTTTAGCGATGATGGAGACCCAGTAGAAGACCCCAACATAATGAGGCAGGCTCTCAGTTATAGTGCCGGTTTAAATCTTCCAATCATCAACCATTGTGAGGTTCCCGCCCTAGTCGATGGGGCTTCAATGAACGAGGGGTGGGTGTCCAATAGGTTGGGATTAAAAGGAATGCCGAACTCAGCAGAGGAGGTTATGGTGGCACGGGACCTCTCTTTAGCAGAATTAACTGGTGGCCATATTCACATAGCCCATGCTAGTACTACTGGAACGCTCAACTTGATTAAGGCTGCAAAAGCCAGAGGAATTAGAGGAACCTGTGAGGTCACTCCTCATCATTTGACACTCTCAGAAACACTTGTGATGGGGACAATTGAAGATTCCTTTGTTCCTTTGCCTCGTAACGCCTATGACACCAATGCAAAAGTGAACCCTCCACTCAGAAATCAAAATGACGTCAGATCGATGATAGAAGGGCTTCAAAACGGCACAATAGACGTGATAGCCACCGACCATGCCCCACATAACCAGGTGGACAAAACAACTACATTTCAAGACGCGGCATTTGGAATTAGCGTACTAGAAACCGCCTTCGGATCACTCATGACATTAGTAGAGAATGGTCATATAGACATAACAACCCTCATCAAAAAGCTTACCGCTGATCCAGCTAAATTTTTGGGTATGCCCATTGGAAGTTTGGAAAAAGGTCATAATGCAGACATCACAGTCTTTGACCCCTCTGAAACTTGGATTGTCAGCCCACAAACTTTTTTATCTAAAGGTAAAAACACACCAATAGGGGGGTCCTTACTTAAAGGAAAAATTAAAGCCACTTTTTTTAAAGGCAGAAAAATTTATTAATCGATACTGGTGATTGAACATTGACAAAAAAAGCATTTCTAGTACTTGAAGACGGATCTATTTACCCAGGTGAATCATTTGGATACGAAGGTGAGACTTACGGTGAAGTAGTCTTTAACACCTCGATGACAGGGTATCAGGAAATACTCACAGACCCTTCATATGCAGGCCAGATAGTAGTGTCAACATATCCGCTTATAGGTAACTACGGCATTACCAGCTCAGATATAGAATCGTCTCAAATTCAAGTCGCAGGATTTGTCGCAAGGCAATATTGTGAAGAGCCAAGTCATACCAAAATAACAGGAACTATAAATGAATATCTATACTCACAGGAGATTGTGGGTATATCTGAAATCGACACCCGTGCCGTTACACGCAAAATAAGGTCACAAGGTGTAATGATGGGCGCCATTGCAGTGAATATATCCCCTGAACAAGCCCTGCAACAGTTAAAATATAAGCCATCATATGACGAACAAAATTTTGTACAAAAAGTAACAACCAATGAACGTTACCGATGGATGGAAGCAGGACTAGGATATGATTCTATTGCCGATAACCTGAAAATTCTTGTCTCAGATTATGGCCTTAAATACAACATTCTACGGATTTTAAAAGGTAAAGGTTGCGATGTGGAAGTATTTCCTTCATCAGCCACTTCTAATGACCTGCTCACTCAAAACCCTGACGGCATATTGCTCTCTCCTGGGCCTGGAGACCCAGAACTTCTAGATCATTTAGTATCCACTACTAAGGATATTTTGGGTAAAGTACCTGTAATGGGAATTTGCCTCGGAAATCAGATACTTGCGAAATCTCTTGGTGCCAAAACTTATAAGCTTAAATTTGGCCATAGAGGGGCCAACCACCCAGTCAAAGATACCGCTTCAGACAGAATCTACATAACTGCTCAAAATCACGGCTATTCAATTGATCCTGAATCTTTGCCATCAGACGTCGACGTCACTCACATCAGCATGAATGACTATACAGTGGAAGGTATACGCCATAGATCTCTTCCTGCCCTTAGTATTCAATACCACTCTGAAGCCTCACCCGGTCCCAAGGACAATGAATACATGTTTGACGATTTCCTAGAGATGGTTAAAGAGACCAAATAATTATGCGACGAAAAATTACTAATATAGCCCATCGAGGAGCCTCCTCCTACGCTCCTGAAAATACGCGTGCAGCATTCGATATGGCGATTAATATGGGAGTTAAACATATAGAACTTGACGTCCATTCTTCAAAAGATGGTCGGCTGGTTGTAATCCACGACGATACGCTCGATCGGACAACAAACGGAAGTGGGAAAATAAACGATTACACATTAAAGGAACTAAAAACACTAGACGCCGGTTCCTGGTTTGATCATAAATATTCTGGGGAAAAGTTATGCACACTGGAAGAAATTCTCGTTGAATACAAATCGGAAGCCTACTTACATGTGGAAATTAAAGGAAACACACCTAGCCTAGCACAAAAAACCTGTGACATGATCAGAGATTTCCATGCAATTGAGAAAACAGTAATAACCTCATTTTGGAAGCCATGGTTGATCGAAACCAGAAAATATGCCCCCGAAATAAAAACTGGATGGCTGGTTCCCATGGGACCTCATAGTGAATGGAATGACTCCATAATATCGGATTCTTTAAACTATGGATTCAATCAGATATGTCCTAGAGCCGATCTAGTGACCCCGTCCCTTGTTACTAAATTACACGACAACGGGTTTGAGGTTAGGTGCCATGGAGTTTTTACTGAGGCACTTATGGAAAATGTGGTTGAATGTGGAGCAGATGGCATGACGATAAATTTCCCGGACAAGTTGATTTCTTATTTAGAGAAGAAAGGACTAACAATTGACTAAAACACCCAAAAAGATTCTTGTAATCGGTTCCGGGCCAATTGTGATTGGTCAAGCAGCTGAATTTGATTATGCCGGAACACAGGCGTGCAAGTCATTAAGAGAAGAAGGAATCAAAACCATCTTAGTGAATTCAAATCCTGCAACAATTATGACTGATGAGGATGTAGCAGATTCTGTATACATAGAGCCTTTAACCGTTTCGGTCATATCAAGGATTATAGAAAGGGAGCAGCCGGATGCTCTATTACCTACCTTAGGTGGTCAAACAGGCTTAAACCTGGCAGTTGAACTCGCCGAAGCAGGTGTTCTTGAGCAATATGGTGTCCGGTTATTAGGAAGCAGCATAGACTCTATAAAGAAAGCAGAAGATCGGCAGTTGTTCCGAGAATTGCTCACAGATATCGGAGAACCAACTCCTCCCAGCTTTGTAGTAAACACTTACGAAGAGGCAGCGGAGGCAAAAAATACCATAGGTCTACCGGTTGTCATCAGACCAGCCTACACTTTGGGGGGAACTGGCGGAGGTATAGCTGAAGATGATGATAGTTTCAACGAGATAGTTAAATCAGGATTGAGTGCAAGCCCCATCACCCAAGTACTGGTTGAAAAATCCATAGTTGGATGGAAAGAGCTTGAGTACGAGGTAATGAGAGATGGTTCTGATAATTGTATAACCATATGTAACATGGAAAATATCGATCCGATGGGGGTCCATACGGGTGACAGTATTGTGGTAGCCCCAAGCCAAACCCTTTCTGACAATGAATATCAAATGCTGAGAACAGCAAGCCTAAAAATCATAAGAAAACTAGGTATTGAAGGTGGCTGCAACGTGCAATTTGCTTTGGCACCAGGAAATGTAGTCGCTGAAACGTTACCTGACGCAGGAAAAATTGGACCTTCCTATTATGTGATTGAAGTAAACCCACGAGTCAGTAGAAGTTCAGCTCTAGCTAGTAAGGCCACAGGCTACCCCATAGCAAGAGTTGCGGCAAAAATCGCTATAGGTATGACCCTTGATGAGATTCAAAACGCAGTGACTCATAAAACTGTAGCCGCTTTCGAACCTGCATTAGACTATTGTGTAGTGAAAATACCAAGATGGCCTTTCGATAAATTCCCTTCTGGAGAAAGAACCCTCGGAACCCAAATGAAGGCAACTGGAGAGGTGATGGCCATCGATAGGACCTTCGAAGCAGCTTTTCAAAAGGCCGTGCGATCACTTGAGATAACAAACAGATCAATTACATGGGAGGACCCTTTATGGTTTTCCGACGAAGCATCGGTACTGAATAAATTACCTATCTATCCAAATGACCAAAGATTATGGGCTTTACTAGCAGGCCTAAGAAGAAACGTAAGTGCTGATGAGCTTTCCAGACGCACAGGAATAGACCCTTGGTTTACACGATCATTCTCCAGAATTATAGCTATGGAAAGAACCATAGAATCCAATGACCTTTCTTACGATTTATTGCGTAAAGCAAAAAGATTAGGATTCACGGATCAACGAATTGGGGAGATAGTGAATCAGTCCGCTAAAGATATTCGAAAATTACGCAAAAGACTCAATATTAAACCGGTTTACAAAATGGTAGACACATGTGCTGCCGAGTTTGAAGCCCAAACTCCCTACTTTTACAGCACATATGAAACCGAAAATGAGGCGGAACCGCTTCATGGCAAAAAGGCTTTGGTACTTGGCAGTGGGCCTATAAGGATAGGTCAAGGAATTGAGTTTGACTACTGTTCTGTACACGCAGCGTGGGCACTTCAAGAAGAAGGGGTGAAAAGTATACTAGTGAACTCCAACCCAGAAACAGTGTCTACAGATTTTGATACCAGTGATAGATTGTATTTTGAACCTCTCGATGAGGAATCTATATTTGACATAATCGACAATGAAAGATTAACCACCGATTCAGAACAAGGTGATGATTTGCCCTCAATTGTTCAGTTTGGAGGACAAACAGCAATAAATCTCTCTCAAAATCTAGCTAAAGAATCTATGCCTATATTAGGTTCTACTGCGCGCACTATTGACGTTGCTTCCGACCGGCATCTATTTGAAGAATTCTTACGCGAAATAAATATACCAACCCCTCCTGGCGGATCAGTATCGAACATTGAAGAGGCCCTTCAAGTGGCAAGTGAAATAAAATATCCGGTTCTAGTGCGACCTAGTTATGTTTTGGGGGGCAGAGCAATGGAAATTGTCCAGAGCCCTGAAGAATTGCAACGCTATATGAATGATGCTTTGGAGGCTGGAGAAGGAAGAAAGGTTTTAATTGACAAATATTTTGTCGGCAAGGAAGTGGAGGTAGATGCAGTATGCGACGGGGAGTCAGTTTTGATTCCTGGAATAATGGAACATGTGGAAAGGGCCGGAGTCCACAGTGGTGACTCAATGGCAATTTATCCTGGCCTGACGCTAACAAAGCAGGAAGTAGCCACAATTACTGACTACACAACTCGAATCGGTAAATCTTTAAATATTAAGGGGCTCATGAACATTCAGTACGTTATTGTCGGTGGAAACACTTACAGAAGCCCTGGATCCATAACGGAGGGTACTTCCGAATACGAAAAAACCGAAATATTTGTCATAGAAGTCAACCCTAGGTCAAGCAGGACCATACCATTCATATCCAAAGTGACCGGAGTACCCATGGTAAACCTCGCCGTAAAGGCGATGTTAGGCAAGAAGCTAGCAGATATGGGATACGGAACAGGCCTATTTTCAACTCAGGGAATAGTTGGGGTAAAAGCCCCTGTATTCTCAATGTCCAAGTTGACGGGCGTAGATACATATCTGGGACCCGAAATGAAATCAACAGGCGAGGTAATGGGAATAGATCATGATTTTGAATCGGCAATAAGCAAGGCTTTAATTGCTGCTGATCTAAGACTTCCTGAAAAAGGCTCTATCCTCCTAAGCATCTCTGATGAGGACAAAAAGCAGTCAGGCCAGCTAATTCAAAAACTGATTGACGAAGGATATGATTTATTCGCCACCGAAGGTACGGCCTCTCTTATCAGCAAATTGGGTAAAAAGGTGGTAGCAATACCAAAACGGCTCAATGAAGGGCATCCTAATGTTGTAGATATAATCGTTAACGGAACGGTAAATGCCGTGGTCAATACAATTACCGGTAATAGGAGTGCTGTACAAGACGGCTTCCATATTAGGAGGGCAGCAGTGGAGAAGAGAATACCTTGTTTCACTTCGATTGACACCGCAACAGCTGCCGCCGAGAGCCTAACTTCAGAAGGTTCAAATTATAACGTCAAAACGATGCTGGAATATATTCGTAAACCTCAAGGAGAATCCCACAATGCCAAGTGACATACCACAATCTACAGTCGGGTCCGAACTACCCAAAGATGTTTTTAATTCGACAGTGTCTGTCGAATGCGAACATCTTGAAAAAATGCTTCATATGGGTACAAGGGATAAATTTACCTTTTATTCTGATGAACCACCCCGATTGGGAGGGGATGATAACTACCCTTCTCCACTTACCTACATAGTTGGTGGGATTGGGTTTTGACTATTAACTAATTTGAAGCGGTACGCTTCCATGAAAGAGGTGGGAATACACTCAGCGAAGGTCCATGTTGAAATGGATTACTATTTAAAAGGCTCGGTAGCCGATAATACAGTCGGAAACGGGGTAACTGAAGTCAGGAGTTTTTTCGATGTTGAGTCCGACCATCCGGCAGAGGACTTAATTGAAGTTATCCAACTAGCAAAAAAAGGTTGTTTCGCCGAAAGTCTCGTGAAAACCGCAGTACCACTAAAAAGTGTATGCACCCTAAATGGAACAGAGGTAGATATAGGCTAACGTAATTTACAGGCCGACGGATTAGATATGATCCCATTGTTGTTAACTGTCGAAAATTTTATGTGTTATGGGGAAAATGTTCCTTCCCTAAACCTTGAGCCGGTCCATATCGCCTGTATTTCCGGTGATAATGGTTATGGTAAAACTGCTTTACTTGACGCAATAACATGGGTGGTATGGGGAAAATCAAGAGCAAAAACCCAGGATGAATTGGTCAATATCGCTCGAAACAGTATGTTTGTAGAACTAGATTTTTTTGCGGGCGAAAGCAGGTACAGGGTTACTCGCACTTATACAAAAGGTAGAGGTGCCTCATCAGGAAAATCAGAACTAAACCTCTCCATTATCATAGGCGATAGCGCAACCTCTCTGATGGAAAATACCATAAGAGAAACTGAGGAAAAAATAGTCAACTTACTCAATATGGACTATGAAACTTTCATAAACACCTCTTATCTAAAACAAGGGGATTCCAATCGCTTCACATCCTCTAGACCAACCGATAGGAAAAAGATTTTAGCCGATTTACTCGACCTCTCATATTATGAACGTTTGGAATCAGCATCGAAACAACATTCCCGCCAACTGCAAAATGATGTTGCAGTACAACAATCTATGGCAGAGAACAAATCTTCAGCTGTTCAAAAAAAAGAATTACTCCTTGAAAGATTGGAAACGTATGAAAAAGAGTCCCAAAATTTATTATCAGAAGAACAAAGTCTTAGTAGAAAATTGGAAGATTTTAACTTAAACCATCAAACCTTATTAGTTGAAATATCCAATAAAAAAACAATGTCTGACCAAATTGAAGCGTCAGAAAAAGAAATAGACCTGATGTTGGTCCAAGAAATACGCTGGAAAAAGGAATTAGGTGAATTGAAAACCTTGCCCAGTCGTTCTGAAGAGATTCAATCAGCCTATAAAGAATATCAAGATTTGAGATCCGAGTATGGTAAATCTTCTACGTTAATGTCCGATTTTTACAAAATAAACGAAGAAAAAACTGCAATAGAAAAGACAATAGCTATTGAAAAACTGAAATTAGAATCTCAAATTTCCAATAAATGGAACCGGATCAAAACAGATCTCCAACCATTAGCAGACAGCATTCCTACCTTGTTACATGAAATCAACCTTGCCAACACCACCCTTCAATATTTGGAGACCGCAATTGGCAAAAGAGAGCACCTATTGGATAAAGCAAATGCCATGTCTGAGGAGGTAATCATTTTACAAATCTCCAATAAAACTTTAATGGCACAGATGTCTGACAGCCGAAATAGATTTGACATGATAAATCATGCCGAGGCAACTTGTCCGCTTTGCCTTCAATCTATTTCAGACGGCAACAAACATCACATAAGGGACGGACTTCAACGTGAGGGAAAAACCAGTAAATCTGAATACGAATCCAATTTAAAAAAAATCCAAACCCTTACTGATAGAAAAGAGGAAATCATTACTAAAAATGAATTAGAGCAAACTAATTTAGTTCAAAAGAAAACAGAAACAGGAAAACTAAAATTTAATCTGATGAATCAATTGGGGAAAAGTGAAGATTCTTCAATTGAGCTGAGCTCAATTAAATTGAATGTGGCCCAAATGGAAGAAGAACTTAATTCTGAACAATTTTACTCTGAAGAATTAAAACAGCTAAAAACCCTAGATTCTAAGCTCAAAAAATTGGAAGACACACAAAAAAAACATAGTCACCTCGAATCTAGACTTGAACAACTGAGCCCCTATTTGGAGCTTCATGTTCAACTTCAAGGGTCGAAAGACAGGCTTATATCAGTAACCCAATCGATAGAGGACACCAAATCCATTAGAGAAGCCAGACAATCGCAAACAAAAAACTGGAAATTGGAACTAGTCAGAATTGAGAAAATGATGACTAAAGAGGAGGATTTGAACCAGAAGATCAATTTGATTCAATCAAAAATTAAGGAAGTGAAGGGACAAAGTCTTAATGCGGTGACAATGCGTGAGCAGACCCGTTACCAAATTGAGGAAATCTATAAAGCTGAAAAAGACATAAAATCAATAGGATTAGAAATATTAAAAAGCAATGAAGAAATTCAATTGTACGAAGAATTAGCTTCTGCTTTTGGCCGCAATGGAATTCAAGCATTAATGATAGAAAGAGCTGTTCCAATGCTAGAAGATACCGCTAAAGAACTGCTGGCTCGCCTTAGTGACAATAAAATGACCATAAAATTAGAATTGAAAGAAGGCAGAACAGATAGAGCCACAGGACTCCCCTCAGAAGAACTAAACATAACTATATCTGATGAACAAGGCACTAGAAGTTATGAAACATTCAGTGGAGGGGAAACTTTTCGAATCGACTTTGCAATCAGAATAGCAATGTCAAAATTGCTTGCATCCAGGTCAGGGTCTCCGTTACCAATATTATTTATTGATGAGGGGTTTGGCTCTCAGGACACGGTAGGACAAGAAAGGCTTATCGAAGTCATACAATCCATCAGCGAGGATTTTGAAAAGATCATAGTCATAACTCACATTGATTCAATGAAAGAAAATTTTAACCAGCAGATTGAAATTTCGAAAACAGAATCCGGTTCAATTTTTACGTTACAGTAATAACTATATTTCTATTTCCTTCAAATCGTTGGCTGGAATCAACTCGGGTTCAGTCTCCTTTTGAACATCTTCCAACCCCCAGCCAGGCGCAGTTTCTTTTAAGATTAGGCCTTTTTGTTCCACAGAAATAACAGCAATATCTGTAACAATTAAGCTGACGCAGGTGGGACTAGTCAAAGGAAAACTACATTCAGATACTACCTTAGGTTCCCCATCTCTTCCTTTATGTTCCATCGCAACGATTACTCTTTTCGCACCTACAGCCAGGTCCATTGCTCCACCGACATTACCAATTCCTCTAGATGGAAGCATCCAATTTGATAAATCTCCCTTTTCTGAAACTTGTAAGGCACCCAGAACGGTAACATCAATGTGGCCTCCTCTTATCATTCCAAAGGCATCAGCAGAATGAAAAAAAGACATTCCAGGAGTCGGTCCAAGAAACTGTCCGCTGGCATTAATCAAGTCGTCATCTTCTTCGCCTTCCTCTGCCATGGGTCCGTAATTAAGTACTCCACTTTCGCTGTGATAGAGAATAGTTCTCCCTTCCGGAACATATTGAGAACACAGTGAAGGTATTCCCAATCCCAGATTGACTATATCGCCATCCTTTAATTCCCGGGCTACTCTCATTGCTATAACTTCTCTCGGCAATCTATCAAGCATCGTTATTAACTCTCTCAGAAATATATTAAGATCGCTTCATCTTTTCACTATTCTATCTACGAATAAAGCCGGTGTATTTATCAAATGTGATTCAATTTCACCAGGGGCTACTATCTCGTCCACCTCTACGATAGAAATACCAGAAGACCTGACCATAACAGCACCAAAATTCTGCGAAGTGCCTTTGTATGAAAGATTTCCCAAGGTATCCGCTTTATGTGCTTTAACTAATGCGAAATCTGCTTTCAAAGCAGTTTCCATTATATAACTGCGCCCATCAAATTCCCTCATTTCTTTTCCTTCAGACAGTTCGGTTCCTACTCCAGTAGGGGTAAAAAATGCCGGTATCCCAGCACCACCGGCTCTTATCCGTTCAGCCAGAGTACCTTGTGGTACCAATTCCAAACCTATTTTCCCTTCCCGAAAATAAGATTCAAATGAATTTATCTTGGAAGGAGAAGGAGAAACTGGATAAGAGGCTATGAGTTTGCCCACCTGATCATTATCGATCAAAATTCCGCAGTCAACAGCCGTGTGTCCTGGTAAAGTGCCAAACCCCATAAGGCTTGCAAGGCCTGCAGTATTGCTTATTATGGTCAGATTGGAAGCGCCGTGATCTCTCAGTGCAACTATGAGATTTTGAGCTGTCCCGCCCGTACCTCCAAAGCCAGAAACCATAATGACAGCACCATCAAAAATATCTGACACCGCGTCATCGAATGAACTGAATACTTTTTCCACCTATCGTATACTCCTAGAAGATTCGATTTTCAGCAAATACACCATAACCACGTCTAATATACAGGTTCAATAAGAGAGGTCAATAATGAACCAAATTTCAATAAGAGAGGGAAGTATATCTGATACCCCAACCATCTCTAAATTTCAGCAGCAAATGGCCTTAGAGACAGAATCTAAAATTTTAAATGAATCGACAATTCGACAAGGGGTCGAATCAGTTTTGAAATGTCCTAACAAAGGCTTCTATATAATCGCGGAGACAGATTCACAGATCATAGGTAGCTTATTGGTAACGTTTGAATGGAGCGACTGGAGAAATGGTTGGTTCTTTTGGATCCAAAGTGTGTTTGTTGATGCCAAGTATCGAAGACAGGGGGTATACCGGGTTATGCACAGTGAAGTGATTCGACGTACCAAAGCGAGTGGAAATTGCTGTGGAATCAGATTATATGTTGAAAAAGATAATAGAAACGCTCAAAAAGTATATAAAACTCTAGGTATGCATGAAACTGATTATTACCTATACGAAGAAGAATTTTAATCGTGCCAAGGAGCCAGGTTAATGGATATCAGTAGCAGAGGGGTAGAAAATTTCCTTCGCCACAACCACGACGCGGTCCTGTCAACAATACGATTGAACGGTGCAACTCAACTTAGTGTCATCACAGTCGGGTTCCTTAAAGGAGGCGCAATATTCACTACCACAAAGTCTAGAGCCAAATTTGTAAACTTAAATAGAACTCCTGAATGTTCCCTACTTATTTCGAATTCGAATTGGAGACCATATCTAGTCTTAGAAGGTAAAGCTATTATTTTTTCCGAAGATACGACAGATCCAAAAACTTTAAAGAATATACTTCGTACGGCTTACAGATCAGCAGCGGGAAAAGAACACCCAAATTGGCAAAATTACGATGAAGCCATGAAAAAAGATGGGAGAGTTGCCATACTCGTTACTGGAGAAAATATTTATGGCACTATAGAAAATTAGGGAAGCCTCAACTATCTTTTCACAACAAGCCGAATGACCCGGGGTATCAAACTCAAAATCCCTCCTTCCAACAAAGTGAGAAAGGCAATAACGACCGTGCAGTCAAAGAAGAATCCTTGCGGAAACATAGCTATTAAGTAGTCGTGTCTTGGGTCTAAAACCCATAAATCATTACTAAAACTAACCAAATGGAAAAACAAAAATAGCCTGTCAAATCCAACAATAGCCAAAACCGAAACTGCTATCACCAAACTAAAACTGAACACACCTCCTCTGCCAATATACTTCAAAGCCAGAATTCTTCTATTAGTGAAAGAATTAAAAAGCATAAAAACACACCCGGCTGAAAGCAATATCGCGGAATATAACTGCACCATGTAAACCATTTTTACAAGATTTTTCACATCATACATGTGAAGAATCTCTCTCTCATTAAATAAATTGGGGATATTGTCTCCATGTAACGAGATGTTTACTGTGATTTGTTCTAAATCGTTGTTGAAATAATCTCTTATTTGCTGCCCAGCTGCTTGTAATTGTTCGAATTCTATCCCTGTATATTTCTCAATTTTGTACTTGTTGAATCCATAGTCATACATTGTGGCTGAATTCAATACTATTCTGACATTAGTGGTTATGAGTAACAGTGGAACGCAAATAATAAACAAGGCCTGTAGAATGTTATTGAAAATTCTAGTGTACATACCTTACTAAGCTTATTGACCTGCCCTGAAGAGTGTCAACAAAGGTCCTAGAGGATAGAAAAATGACTACATCACTACCTTTCCCTGATTCCTTTGACGGAATTCTGCAACTAGTGACTCAGCTCCGTTCCAAAGATGGCTGTCCCTGGGACCAAGAGCAAACCTTACAAACATTATCTCCACTGCTGTTGGAGGAATGCTATGAATTAGTAGAAGCCACGGAAAATGAACAAGATTCTGAGAGGCTGGAAGAAATAGGTGATCTTCTTTTGCATATCGCATTCCAAATTCTACTTTCGGAGGAGTCAGGTACATTCTTCCGGTCAGACGTCTTCGAATCCACTCTGAAAAAGTACATTCGTAGACACCCTCATGTTTTTTCCGATCAAACAGTGGATTCTATTGAGGAGTTAAAGGACAACTGGGAAAAAATAAAACGAGAAGAAAAAAAAGAGTCCAGACGCTATGAAATGGATGGTATCCCCAGTAATTTGCCAGGGCTCTCCTGCGCACTCAAAATACAACAAAAAGCAGCAAGGTGTGGTTTTGATTGGGACGATTCTGATGAAATTCGCCTGAAAATATTTGAGGAATTATCTGAATTCGAAGCCGCTAATCACTTTGATCAACAACAAGAAGAAGTCGGAGATTTGTTGTTTACCGTCGCAAATATGGCCCGCCATAACGGAATAGACCCGGAACAGGCATTGAGAAATGCAAATAGGAAATTTATTTCCAGATTCACTAACATGGAGAAACTATCTGAACAGGCAGGGCAAAATTTCTCTGACCTAGCATTGAAAAAACAGGATGATTTATGGCAACAGGTGAAATTAGAGGAAAGGCAACCATGAATATAAATGACCATGAACGTGAAAAAGAAATCATGTGGGACTTGGTAAATCTACATTTCACTGATCTGATTTCTGACGATCAAGTTGAGAAGATTAAGGAATCCATAGCCGGCATATTGACTGACGCCAATGAGATTAGATCAGCCAAATTGGATGATAGCTTTCCGCTGTTAAATTCGTACCAGCCATTTAGAGGCGATGCAAGTGAATAAGACTCCTTTGTTCAAAAATTTACGATCCATAGCAAAAGAAATAGAAAACAAACACATTTCCCCTACGGAAATAACAAAATACTATCTAAACCGGCTAAATAAACTGGGCCCGGAATATAATTCCGTCGTCACCGTCACAAATGAGCTAGCTTTGAAGCAGGCAGAGGCTGCTGAGAAAGAAATTATGTCCGGTGTATATAGGGGAATCTTACATGGCATTCCTTATGGAGCGAAAGATTTACTGGCCACAGACGGAGGTATTCCAACAACTTGGGGTGCAGAACCGTTCCGACATCAAACGTTTCAATATAACGCTACAGTGATAAATAAGTTGTGCTCTTCCGGGGCAATATTAGTGGCTAAGTTAGCTATGATTGAACTCGCTGGCGGAATGGGTTACAGGCAACCAAATGCCTCTCTTACAGGACCGTGCAAAAGTCCTTGGGACAAAAATACGTGGGCCGGAGGTTCATCCAGTGGATCTGGTTCCGCAGTCGGAACAGGCTTGGTATCTTTCGCAATAGGCTCAGAAACTTGGGGATCCATATTGTCACCAGCCAACAATTGTGGAGTATCAGGCCTAAGACCCACTTTTGGCAGAGTGAGTAGATATGGGGCAATGGCTCTTAGCTGGTCGCTAGACAAAATAGGCCCACTATGTTTATCTGCTGATGACTGCGGCATCGTGCTAAACGAAATTGCAGGACCAGACTCCAAAGATCCTTCATCAAGTGATAAGCTCTACGAATATAGTGTTAATTCTAGTAAACGTAAATTTAAACTGGCAGTGTTAGCTAGTGCTTCTACTAACATAGATGAAGAAGTGGCGGGCAATTTCGAAGAAAGTTTAGGCACCCTCAGCCAATTTTGTGAGATAGAAGAAATAAATTTTCCGGACTACCCTTATGAAGCAATCACTAGAACAATCATGTTAGCGGAATCTGGTGCCATTTTTGAAGAATTTTCTGATAGCGGAACCGCAGCCCTCCTTACAGCACCGGAAGATAAATATGGACCTTACGCCCGCACCGCGGTGCTTGCGAAGGATTATTTAAAGGCACTACGGCTAAGAGACGAAATATCCCAGAAAATTGATCCGATAATGTCAAAGTATGACGCTGTGTGTGGACCAACCAAGGGAACGCCGGCATCAAATCTGGAAGATGAGTTCAGGGGTGCCATCCGGGGCAACGCAAAAGATACCCTCGGCGCCCTAGGAAATTCAATCGGGTTGCCTGCTATCTCAGTCCCAAACGGGTTCACTAAAGCCAGTTTACCTACAGGCATTCAGTTTGTAGGGCAAGTATATGCTGAAAATTCAGTCTTGAACTTAGCCAATCGATTTCAACAGCAAACTGATTGGCATTTAAAACATCCTGCAGAACTCTTAGAAGAAAAATAAGCTACAAGTAGCAAGAATTAGATGGAACTCGCTGATATAATCTAGTTGACTAAAACTACCCGGGTCCACTAAATCCTACAATTACACCGAGGAAGATTATGATTTCAATATTTGTCACTATACAAATAAAAGATGGTTATGCAGAGCAATTTACTGAAGCCAGCTTCGGTGACAGCCAAGGGTCTGTTCGAGACGAAACAGGGTGCTACAGGTTCGATATCCTTCGAAATGCTGAAGACCCGAATAAATTCCATTTATACGAAGTTTATGAAACCCAGTCTGCGCTGGATGCACATAGAAATGCTCCTCACTACAAAAAGTGGAGGTCGACGGTGGAATCCTGGTTTGATGGGGACGTTGAAAGAGTAATGATGAACACTATCTTCCCTTCTGATCAAGGATGGAAGGATCAAAAACCTTGCCTTCTAAATTGGTAGGTCCTCAACCTATTCCCTCCATTCCTAACTGACTGACAACATAGAGGTAATAAAATTTCTACTTATTTTTTATTGATGACTCTTACGCAAGAAGGAAGGCACCTAGTTAAGGATGACCCAGAAACAGTCCTCCATGCTGCTCATTCTAGCGACCTCCCTGATGTTCATTGCATGGGGTTATATGCAGTTCTAGGGGATCACGATTTTATAACTATTCTTGAAGCTCCTGACAATGAAGCCGCAGCGAGGTTTTCTCTTGAATTAGGGGTTAAAGTCGGAGTTGAGATACAAACAGTACCAGCTATACCTGTATCTAGACTCGATCAGAAAATGAAATGGCCCCCCAGTAGTCAGGATATGCCCAGCCCATCTGAGTCAGACGAAGGCGAAACTTAAAGATCAGTATGAATTCCATAACAACCGATATACCTGTAGAAATTACGGGTTTTTCCAAGAATTACGGAACTAAAATTGCGGTTGACAGGCTAGACCTGAAAGTGGAGAAAGGTGAAGTGTTTGGATTTCTTGGTCCCAACGGAGCAGGGAAAAGCACCACAATAAGATCAATACTAAATTTTCTAACCCCATCCGACGGTAAAATCAGCATATTTGGGCTAGACAGCGTAAAAAGCAGTGTTGCAATCAAGAATCATATCGGATATTTGGCAGGCGATATTTCACTTTATGACTCCATGTCTGGTTACCAATTATTTAAATACCTCACTGGGTTAGGGAAAAGCACTAATTGGGATTATGTCAATGATCTGAGCCATCGACTACAGATATCGCTTCAAGCAAAAATAGGAACACTATCAAAGGGGAATAAACAGAAAATTGGGTTGATCCAAGCCTTCATGCATCAACCAAAATTGCTGATATTAGATGAGCCTACCAGTGGGTTAGACCCTTTGATGAAGCAGATTTTCTATGAAATGGTCCTCGAAATGAAGCACCTTGGGAATAGCGTTTTCGTGTCATCTCATGATCTCAATGAAGTACAACATATCTGCGATAAAGCAGCATTCATTAAGTCAGGGAGGCTCATAGCAACTGAAAGTATTAGGGAAGATTTTGAATTTAGTCTCAGGAGATACATCGTTACGTTTCCAACATCACCTGACATAGGCGAATTTGAAAAAATAGACTCGGTATCTGAAATAACCCAAAATGAGAACAAATTAACTATGACTGTTAAAGGGGATATTTCAGAATTCGTCAGAAAGCTTTCTAAGCATGATCCAATAGATCTTTCTGAAGAGGAAACCAGTCTCGAAGATATATTTATGAAGTACTACGAGGATTGACCTCATGCTTAATTACATCTTCTCTATTCATATCATCTCAAGATGGAAAAACATTTTGATTTGGTCGGTCTCAATGTTTACCTTAGCTTTAGTGTTCACGGGTCTTTATGACTCTTTTAAAGGTGAAATCACGGATATGATAGGTAATGCACCCAAACTAATGGAGGCCATGATAGGACCAATTTCGGAAGACGCTGTCACACCCGAAATTTGGTTGGGAATAGAACTTTATGGACTATTATTCCCTATCCTACTAGCAGTCATTGCGGTGTCAGCAGGAGCCTCCGCAATCGGTACAGAAGAAGAATCAGGTACTATTGAACTTATCCTGGCTAGCCCAATAAGCAGAGGCAGAGTGGTACTGGAGAAATCTCTAGGAATAATGATCCAACTGGGGATTGTCAGTGGGTTTCTATGGGTTGGTATTGCGACCGGATCGCTCCTTTTTCCATTCGATGTGTCTTTAACTAACGTGTTTTCTGCAACTGCTATGGGATGGATTTTTGGTACGACTGTGGCTTATATAACTATGTCCATCCAGTCACTTAAAGGAAGAAAGGGGCTCGCATTGGGTGTTGGAAGCGGGTTTGTCGGGCTTAGCTATGTGATGATGGTAATATCAGGATTGCTCAATGGTTTGAATTCCCTGAAATATACATCCCTTTTTAATTATTATGATGGCCGTTCAGTATTGATAAACGGGCTGAATGAAACAAGTTTCGCTGTAATGTTGGGATTATCGGGTTTATTTTTGGTCGTATCGTTGTACGGTTTCTATAATAGAGATGTAGGTATTTGACCGGGTTCTTTAACCTAAATTCTAGAAAATTCCCGCTCTAAATAGTTCTTGTTCATATTGATCATAGTCGGACGACCGTGTGGGCAATTATTGGGTTGCAGACAAGATTCTAATTGCTTCACAAGAAGGGACATTTCGCGATAAGACATCTTTTTACCAGCCCTGATAGCCGCGTGGCATGCGAGTGAATAGGCAGCTTTGTCTTCCCAGGATTTGAATTCAATCTGTTCACTTAAAGCAGATAACATTTTATGGAATGAATCTCTTGGATCGGCCTCTGCTAACAATTTGGGTACATTTCGTATCAAATAGGAATTGGGCCCAAATGGCTCTGGAGTCATTCCGAAGGCATTAAAAATATCTTTATTTTCCTCAACTAATATTTCTTGATTCGAATCGAGTTCTAGGTCTATAGGCTCAAGTAACATTTGTGTCTCAATTGTTCTTCCTTTAGCATCCGCAACAATTTTCTCGAAAATTATCCTCTCATGCGCAGCATGTTGATCAATCATATAAATACCGTCAGGTCCCTCACACACAATATATGTGTCAGACACTTGTCCCAAGACCCGTAGCAACGGAATCACTTCTTGGTATGGTCTAATAGCGTTTTGTTCTGCAAAAGCATGTAATCCAGAAGTCCCCCCAGCTTCAAAACCACCCGTACCAAGCACTGTTGGCCAGAATGTGGAAGGCTCTATGCCTTCCGCAAATTTAGGATCTTTCCGAGTGTAATTTACTGTGGGCTGCACAGGGGATTGCATTAGAAGCGCACTCCTAATGCCTCCTTGGACAACGGAAAAGACTTGGCTTTCATTTTTGAAACGTACTTCAGTTTTAGCAGGGTGAACATTCACATCCACTTCATCCAAAGGTACCTGAAGTGTGATTGCTCCGATAGGAAATTTATTGTCCGAAGAAAATCTTTTATACGCTTGTTCAACGGCAAATGAAAGGGTTCTGCTCTGTACTAATCGTCCATTAACACATAGGAAAATGCGAGATCTATTCGAACGTTTTTGGTCTGGGGTTCCTATGATTCCAGATACTACAGGTCCTTGCCAGTCTTGGTCGTAATTCTCTGGTATTTCGATCATTTTGGAGGCCTCGGATATACCTAATATTGCAGCCATGACATCTCTCAAAATTCCGGAACCTGATGTCCTGAATGGCCTAGATGAATCCTGATTTAATTCAAAAGCGATCCGGGGATTACATATAGCAAATTTTTGTATCAGAGTATGAATCCGATTTCCCTCAGCAGACTCGGATTTAAAGAATTTTTTTCGGGCTGGAAATTGTGAGAAAAGTTCAGAAACAGAAATTGTTGTGCCGTAATCGATGCCTGCGATAGATTTGGAAATGAGGGCATGGTTATTTAAACCTACGCGTATACCTTTAACTTCACCTCTCGGTCTAGTTGCAAGTTCCACCCGGGACACTGAAGATATGCTATAAAGTGCCTCTCCTCTAAAACCTAAAGTAGCTATATGATCCAGATCTGATTGAGTATATATTTTACTCGTCGAGTGTCTTTCAAAAGCAACTTCTACTTCTTCAGGATTGATGCCCTTACCGTTGTCAGATACAACAATTGAGTCGATACCACCTCCGGATGTAGAAATATATATTCTGTCTGCACCCGCATCCAAAGAGTTTTCCACTAGCTCTTTCACCACTGAAGCCGGCCGCTCAATCACCTCTCCGGCTGCTATCAAGGCAGAAATTTCAGAGGTAAGTTTCCTTATAACAGGCATAGGTAATTTCACTTTTTTTCTGAAACTGGTTTGAATCCCCTATGGTTTGAAGTACCAGTTGATATGAAATCTTTTATCGCCTTGTACAATTCTGGCATATGTCCGTCTTCTGCAGATCTAAAGTAGTAGGGCTCTATGTGTACTCCCCCAAAAGCATCTACGATCTCTCTATGATCATCAATTACAAAATCAGGTCTTGGGGACACTGAAAACCTTTTTAATCCAACTTCATATTCCGTAATAGGCTTTACGAAAATATCGGAAACAAATTTTGAAAGTCCTAATCTTTCTATGTCATCTGTCCGCATGCCAACTCCAGACCAAATGTATATCGAATGTCCGTCATTAATCAATTCTTCAAACACTTCAGTAGTGCCCGGTCTGAGACTCCCATCCATAGCTATTAGAGTGTAATCAACATCAAAATATATATTCATGAATACCAATTGGTCCTATTTAAATTATTACTATATTGAGATCATATTTTGGGAAAATATGGATTTCGCAATTTTTTTTATCGGATTTTGTTTAAGTTGTATGTTGGTGGCCAAAGTATTGATGATATCTGACTGCGCCAAAAGCAGTGGGGACACACCACGCCTAAGATCACTGACTTTGGTTAAGCCAGGTTCCCAACTCTCAATAACCGCTCCAAACTCGGACCACACACCAGTATCACTTCTGAGACCGTTACCGGCCTTCTGCATCAAAGATCTACCTCCAGATTCATTCACCAGAACTATTCCTGCTAAAACATCCCACAAATGTGACCCGGATATAACAGCGTACTCTGTTATTCCAAGAGCCACCAACGACATTTCATAGGCTATGCTCCCCCCCATGCGAGACTCCCCTGATTTAGAGGAAAACTGACTATCAAATTTGAACCTACCAGCAAAAGAACCAGGAAGGGTATTTATTGCGTTTGGATCGATTTCCTTCATTGCAGGGATCTCGAGCGGTTTGTCGTTTATTTTACAACCATTGCTATAGCTTGCATGAATAACGATACCTGGATTCTGGTTTGGCCAAGGTATAAATATTGCACCAGCAATTGGCAACCCTTTGTACATAACTCCAATAGAAGAGGCATAGCATGGAAAGCCGTGCATAAAATTACGGGTACCATCCAAAGGGTCTAGTACCCAAACAATGTCAGGAAGAGAGTCTTCAGTTGAATCACTCTCTTCACCGACAATCCCATGATCAGGGTATCTTTTTTTTATCTCTTCAGAGAGAAAATCCTGTACATTTTTATCAGCAATAGTCACCGGATCTCTTCCTTTCGAGTCCTTATAACTTACCTTCAAATCTTGTGACTCTGATAGAGGGTCCCGAAAGTACATTTGGAGCAATTTACCAGCTGACATAGCCAGTTCATAGGCGTCATTTTGAAGACCAACAATAAAATTTTTTTTGAGCGGCATATCCATATTTAAAAAGTGTTTGTCTTATCTAATATTTCATTCGAGATTTTTTATCAAGTCAACTAAAGTCCGAGAAGCACTAATAGGGTCGATTCGGCCGAGCTCCACATCCTTTTTCAGTTTCGTCACTTCTAAATTAGCTCCAGAATTTTCTTCATCAAGAATCATGTCTAATTTAGACTCTATCTCCAGTAAAGTTGTGGCCCGCAAAGCCTCCAATCTTTTCCTTGACTTATGAATAGCGAAGCTATCATGGGCCCCGTGATCTGAATATATACGGTCAATCTCAAAAAGAAGTTCTGGCACCCCATCTCCCGCATCAGCTCTAATTTTGAGGACTGGAGGTAAATTTACAGCGTGATTGTCGGAAAGCTGTAGGGCACCAGTGACATCCCTGACCATTCTATCAGCGCCGACCCTATCAGATTTATTAACAACAAATATGTCAGCTATCTCCATCAGCCCAGCTTTCATTGCTTGTATGGAATCTCCTGATTCAGGAACGATTACAACAACAACCGTGTCTGAAATTTTCATCACATCCAATTCAGTCTGCCCCACTCCTACAGTTTCTAACAAAACCACATCGAAACCAAATGCATCAAGCAAAGTAGTAATTCCGTAAGTTGAAGTGGACAATCCACCACCCGATCCTCGACTACTTATGCTTCTGATAAACACTCCTGGATCAGCGTAATGTGATTGCATTCTTACTCTATCACCCAGAACAGACCCTCCGGTGAACGGGCTGCTTGGATCACATGCCAATATTGCAACTGTCCGCCCCGTGTCTCTAATAATGGAAGCCAAAGCTGAAGAAAGAGTGCTTTTACCTGCTCCTGGTGGACCTGTTATGCCGACAATATGACTCTGCCCACCGACATCCTTTATTACAGGGTAAATAGAGGCCAGTATCTGCGGGTCTGATTCGACTAATGTGATCAATTTGGAAAGCGCTCTTATATTGCCATCAAGTAGTCGGACGATCTCTTCATGTGGGTTATCATAATTAGACATATTATCTGAATTCCATGTCATTAAACGGGCCTATCAAAGAAGATCATCGAAAATATTGTCGGATAGTTCAGCCAGTATTATTTATCTGGTTAAGCACATTTACTGTTTTGATCGCTGAGATCGCACAACTTTCACCCTCATTTCCCTTACGACCGCCACACCTATCCAAGGCTTGTTCTACGTTATGGGTCGTCAACACTCCAAACATTACAGGAATCTGGTTGTCTAGGGCCACTCTGGAAATACCTTCTGTTGCCCCTTGTGAAACATATTCATAGTGATCCGTTTCACCCTTAATTACGGCTCCTAAGCATATAACAGCATCATAATTTCCGGAGGATGCCATCCCATCAGCCACAACGGGAACCTCAAATGATCCGGGTACCTTGGCAATAGTTATGTCACTCTCTGATACCCCGTTTTCTAACAAGGTTGATTTGGCACCATCCAATAATTTTAGTGTGATGAAATCATTAAACTCGGCGACGACAATACCGAATCGCATACCAGTTCCGTCCAAATCACCCTCAATCACCGGAGCCATCTCCCGAGGCATCCTGGATAGGATCCAAAATATGTCCCATCCTTTCCCTTTTTGTTTCCATATATTTCACATTTTCCTCGGTGGGGGGGGCTATTATCGGTACCCGCTCCACAACCTCCAGGCCAAATCCTTCCAATCCAACTCTTTTAGTGGGATTATTGGTCAAAAGCCTCATTTTTTTTACGCCAAGATCCTCCAAAATTTGGGCACCTATTCCGTACTGCCTAGGATCTGGTGCAAATCCCAGCATCACATTAGCCTCCACGGTATCGTACCCCTCGTCTTGTAGGGCGTAGGCTTTCAGTTTATTGTGAATCCCTATGCCTCTACCTTCCTGCCGCATGTAAAGAAGCACTCCGCTGCCATATTTTTCAATTGCCTCGAGAGCCAATTGAACTTGGTATCCGCAGTCACACCTCTTACTTCCAAACACATCACCAGTCAAACATTCACTGTGAACTCTCACTAATACTGGATCGTTTTGACTAATGTCTCCTTTGACAAAAGCGACATGCTCCTGCACATCTACCACACTACTATAGGAGACCGCTGTAAATTCCCCATACTCTGTTGGCACTCTTGCTTCTGCTACCCTTTCAATTAATCTCTCGTGCCTTCGGCGATAAGAGATCAAATCCTCTACACTGACAATCTTTATGTCGTGTTGTTGGGCAAATTCTTCTAATTGGGGCATCCTTGCCATATGGCCATCATCTGCCATTATTTCGCATATCACAGCAGCTTCTCTTAACCCACCCAATCTACAAAGATCTATAGAGGCTTCAGTCTGTCCGGTCCGTTTTAAAACCCCACCATCGACATATCGCAGCGGGAAAATATGTCCGGGTCGACCCAAATCTTCTGGTTTTGTTTCATCATCTACAAGAGCTCTAATAGTATTAGATCTATCCGATGCCGAAATTCCAGTGGTAGTTCCTATTAATGAATCCACAGATACAGTAAAGGCAGTACTTAAACTTGCGGTGTTATTGGAGACCATCGGCGGCAAATTTAATTTATCTAAGTGTTCTCCCAGCATTGGCACACATATTAAACCTCTGCCGTATGTAGCCATGAAGTTAATAGCTTCCGGAGTTACCATTTCGGCGGCCATTGTTAGATCGCCTTCATTCTCACGATCCTCATCATCAATGACAATGACCATTTTGCCGTTTTTTATGTCGTTTATGGCTTCTTCTATCTTGGATAATGGCATGGATATGTATCCTTCCCAAACAAAATCAATCCAAGTCGATACTGGTTTGATTCCCGGTTGAGAGTTTTTCTATATATTTTCCTATTATGTCGGTCTCTATATTTACAGAGTTACCTACTCCTTTGTATCCCAAAACTGTATTGTCTCGAGTGTAGGGTATCAAGGCTATGGTAAATGTATTTTCATCACAGTTTACAACCGTAAGACTTGCACCGTCCACGCAAACAAACCCTTTCTCAACTATATACCTAGATAAATTTTTTGATATTTCAAAATCTATAAGCCATGCACTTCCCTCTTTAACGTATGCCGTTATTTGAGCCGTTCCGTCCACATGGCCTTGAACAATGTGTCCCCCGAGACGCCCCCCAAGTTGAGCCGCTCTTTCCAAGTTAACCTTGTCTCCTACTGAAAGGTCTCCTAAATCAGTACGACGAAGAGTTTCAGGTACGACATTGACTTTAAATAAATTTTCTTCAACGCTGACCACTGTAAGACAAGCACCATTCACAGAAATACTGTCTTTGACCCCTAGATCATCCATAACAATCGAGGATTCTATCCATATATCAGTCTGGCTGATAGATGAAATAACTCCAAGTTCTTCTACTAGACCTGTAAACATCAATCTCCCTTTTCACAGTATCCTGATATTAAAACATCTGGCCCAATGAATTCTCTCGAGACATCAACCAGTCGGTATTTTTCTGCCATTATATTTGCTCCCCTTCCTCCGACTGCACTTAAACTTGATCTTCCTCCAATAATACTAGGGGAAATAAAAGCCGCCACCTTATCTACTAAACCTTCGTCAAATAAAGATCCCATCAATTCCGACCCACCTTCCACCAATACTGAGGAAACAGGAATATTCCCTAAGTGTTTTAAAACCGCTGTAAGATCCACTCTTGCGGCCTTACTAGGAAAGGACTTGGTTGTGACATTTTGCAGATTATCCGGAACTTTAAAGCCTTGGGTTGACGCAATGAAAGTAGCTCCTTTCTCCAAAAATAAGGCACTCTTTTCAGGAATACGCCCAGAGGAATCAATTACTATTCTCAAGGGTTGTCTCTCAATTTTTTTGCCATCCAACCTAACCGTCAACCGAGGGTCATCAGCTATAACAGTATTCACTCCTACCATAATAGCGTCAGTCTCAAATCGCATAAAATGGGCTCGTGCCCTAGATTCTTCACTGGTTATCCACTTTGAGTCTCCAGAGGAGGTTGCTATCTTGCCATCTAAACTAGCAGCAAATTTTGCAGTTAATAAAGGGGTCCCTGTTTTAGACAATTTAATATGGGCCTCCAAATCAACCTCAGCCGTTTTTTCACCAAGACCCAAAACAACTTCTATACCTGCTTTTTGCAATCGATCAATACCTTTGCCTGAAACCCTGTTATCGGGGTCTTTAATGGCAATGTAGACCTTAGAAATCCCAGATTCGATAATTGCTTTGGTACAAGGAGGAGTTCTACCGAAATGACAACAAGGCTCCAAAGTAACATATAAAACAGACTCTTTTGCAGCATCACCCGCTGCAGTTATCGCCATCACTTCAGCATGTGGAGATCCAGGTAGTCCCGTAAATCCCTCTGATAATACCTGTTCGTTTTTTACTAGGACGGCTCCAACAGGGGGGTTAGGGTTGGATATGCCTCGGGCCTTTTTACCAGCAGCTAGCGCGATGTCCATATATGACATGGATCACCTTCTTTGGAAATCCTGATGCACTTTGCTTGCAGTCGGATCTGATTGCCCTTGATATTTGCTACCCAACTCTGGCGAGCCATATGGAAATTCCGCTGAAGTGGTTAGTCGCACATAAGACAATTGGCCTATTTTCATGCCGTAATACAGGGTTATCGGCAAATTAGATACATTACTCAGCTCAAGTGTTAGATGCCCTCTAAAACCAGGATCTACATAGCCTGCCGTAGAATGTATCAATAATCCCAATCTTCCAAGCGAACTTTTGCCTTCTACCCTTGACACAAGATCGTCAGGCAATTCTATATGTTCGAGAGTACTACCGAGTACAAATTCTCCAGGATGAAGCATAAATGGTATATCACCTTCGATCTCCAATTTTTCTGTCAACTCCTCAGCGCTCTGCCTAACATCGATATAAGGCAATCTAGAATTCCGAAAAACGAGAAAGGTTTTGTCGAGATGTACGTCAATACTTGCAGGTTGAATAGCATTTTCCCCCAGAGGGTCAACAACTATCCTGCCAGCAGCAATCTCCTCCCTTATGGTTCGGTCGCTAAGTACCATTGTTGGTCTCCGTAATATTAAATTCTGATTCTATCAATAGCTTGAAGACATACCTCTAAAAAGTTCCATCCAAAGTCACGGCAGGTATCATTTAATCGCAAACAGGGTATTCACACTCAGACTAACCTCCAGTTGGCCGCTACTTATGGAGGTAGTCGGTGCAGCAGCCATCATCCGCATACCATAATCAGCCTCATATGGAGACTGAATAGAGCCAGCTCCCATCTCATCTAATGAGATTATGGGACCCAGCTCGACATTGGTCAAAAGAGCATATTCTTGAGCTTTGTTGACTGCGTCTTCCACTGCCATCTTTCTAATCGTGGTCTTATAAGGATTAGGATCATCAACAGTGAAATCAACACCGTTAATCCGGACATAATCACCACCAGCATCCGCTGCACTGTCAATTATTTCCCCTACTTGGTCCACTTCGAATATCTTAGCTTTTACGGTGTTGCTTACAGTGTATCCGGTAAGCACTTGGGTACCGATCCGGTTACCGTTAATTGTCGTTTCCTCGTAGTCATATCTAGGGTATATGTTGAACCTGGTTGTCTGGATATCTTTCTCTTCGACACCAAGTTTTTTTATGGTTGAGATTACTGAATCCATAGATTTAGATGCTTCAGATCTAGCCATGCTAACTTTAGGCGCAAACACTTCAACTCCAATCTCGAGCACTGCAACATCGGGCTCCACGGATATTGTCCCTGTACCTGAAACTCTTATTCCACCTTGTATCCCATCAATACTTAAAGAATCTGAATTGGCAACACCTTTTACAGTTCCTCCATCTGCAAATGTGGACGAGGAAGCATAAACAGGCGACAAGGCCGTTGGCTCTGTGGCACCAACATGCCCGTCAGTAATTGGGTCATTATTGGAGCAAGCCAAGCCCGTAATTATTAACAGTAGTGCCAAAACGATCAGCTTATTCATCTGGTCACCTATAAATAGTACATTTAGGGCGAATATTAACCTTCTAAAGGATACAACTATCCGGATTGGAAAACCTGCTTTGTCACCGGCTTCTTGTATTAAAAGATATAATTAGGTGCTATGTACATTTATGAGAGGAAAATTCAACGGGCAATTCGCGAAATTATTGAAACATCAATATTGGCTATGTTTGTCTTTTCTATTTTGTATATTTCAATCCAAAATTACCAAGTAGAAGGCTCCAGCATGACTCCAAATATCAATCAAGGAGACTGTGTTATAGCCAATAAAGCTGCCTACTGGAAAGTACCTGAATCGCGCTTTGGCATTTTCTCAGAAACCAGCACTACTACATTAAAAAACAGATATTTATTTGGAGATCCAGATATAGGCGATGTCATAGTATTTACCTATCCTAAAGATCCTAGTCGCCATTTCATAAAAAGAGTGGTAGCTAGGGAAGGAGATAACATTCATATCAATGATGGTGAGGTTTTCTTAAATAGTGTTTTATTGAAGGAACCATATCTCGATCCCTCGTTAAACGATAGTTCTAATTGGGGTCCAAATGTTGTAGGAATCGGAGAATATTTCGTCCTGGGTGATAATAGAAGAGCAAGTAATGACTCTAGAGCTTGGGGAACGGTTTCGGGCGAACACATAATAGGAAAATATCTCGGGCGATACCCATCCTCAGTGTGTTCTTTATCACCTATCACACAAGAAACCTACGATAAATAACAAATTTTTCTTGAAGACGAGAAATTCTATATATAGAATTGATGTTTAGTGAAACAAAAATGGGCCGGTAGCTCAGTTGGCAGAGCATCGGACTTTTAATCCGAGTGTCGTGGGTTCGAATCCCACCCGGCTCACCATTATGTTTTCACTAGTTTTCGTACCTAAAAGGTACGTCCCAGCACCACCCCGCCCAGATTCCGTGTGAACGGTTTTGTGAACACTTTTTGGCATACTGTTCACAAGCTGGTCGTATCTATCCTTAATTTCTGGCTTCCATGGACGTTTGCCGTTAACCATCATACTTAGATAGGACGGTGCTATTCCCAGTATTTTTGCTTGTTGTCTAAGACTCATATCTCCTCCTTTTGTCACTCATTAGTACC
>CEWR01052429.1_pt1 | contig 32238 bp, 27 predicted proteins | sample 356321 | NCBI WGS metagenome assembly CEWR01 (sample SAMEA2621551, study PRJEB7988) | marine metagenome | biome: marine biome (ENVO:00000447); feature: mesopelagic zone (ENVO:00000213); material: "saline water (ENVO:00002010), including plankton (ENVO:xxxxxxxx)" | depth 790 m
CGATTCGCCGGCGATCGTCACTTTAGTTGGATCCCCACCGAACCGTTCGATGTTTTGTTGAACCCATTCAAGCGCTAACAGCTGATCGAGCAGACCGTTAATACCGGAAAACTCGTACTCGGTACCAAAGGTCGATAAATCCGTGAATCCGAGTGCTCCAAGACGGTAATTGATACTGACCACCACCATGTCGCCATGGAGCGCAAATCGAGCCCCGTTGTACCAAGGAATACCGCCTTGTCCGGTGCGGTATGCGCCACCATGTATCCAAACCAATACTGGGCGTCGATTGCTGGTCGTCCCGGGTGTGGTGATGTTGAGGGTGAGGCAATTCTCGTCCCAGCGAACGTTCGGTGCATCGCTGAGACCGCTACCGGGAAGTTGCGGTGCGGCTGCCCCGATTTTCTTTGTGGTCAGAACTTCCGACCAAGGCTCGTGCGCTTGCGCTCGCCGAAACCGCCTCGATTCCGTTGGCGCTGCAGCGTAAGGGATGCCGGCGAAAAAAAATGTGCCGTCCTTCTCGCGGCCTTCGATCGGCCCGGTCGTTGTTTCTACCATGGTCATCATGTACATGGCCTCCCGTCGCCCGATCGTACCGTAATTTAACAGGTCGTATGTAGGACGTGATTTGCAGAAGACGCGGAGCATTGCAATGCTTACAGCATATTGAGGAGTTACCGTGATGAACGCGAACCTATTCGCACGGTTCAACATTGTATTTGCTGCGCATGCCGCTGAAGCATGCATGCGGCTGCCCGATGGCACCGCGTGGACCTTTGACGATTTACAGCACGCAACCGGTCGCATGGCGGCAGCTCTGCGCGAGGAAGGCGTTGGCCCCGGTGATCGCGTGGTTGTGCAAGTGTCAAAAACGCCAGATGCGATTGCACTTTATCTCGCCACGCTTCAAGTCGGAGGGGTGTACGTCCCCTTGAATACCGACTACACAGGGTCGGAGGTAGCGTATTTTCTCCGCGATGCAGATCCTTCACTGTTCGTCGTAGGGGTCGGTTCGAAGATGGGCGTGACGACGTTAACGTTGGATGAATACGGCGAAGGCTCCCTTAAAGACCTTGCTTCGTCGGTGGATCCTGATCGTCACGTCGCCGAGCGCCGTAGTGAGGATTTGGCGGCCATTCTCTACACGTCGGGAACCACGGGTCGTTCGAAAGGAGCGATGCTGACGCACGGTAATTTGACGAGCAACGCAGATACTTTGATTACCTATTGGGGATGGCGACCCGACGATGTCCTCCTGCACGCGCTGCCGATCTACCATGTGCACGGTCTTTTCGTGGCAACCCACTGCGTATTGCTAACCGGTAGCTCAATGATTTTCCTACCGCGATTTGATGTGGATGCGCTTGTTCAACACTTGCCATCGTCCACTGTTCTTATGGGAGTCCCGACCTTCTATACGCGTCTTCTAGGCTCAGCACTTTTTACACGGGAAGTGACTGCCGGCATCCGCTTATTTGTGTCGGGATCAGCGCCACTGACCGAGCAGACGTTCGAGGCGTTTGAGCAGCGGACAGGGCATCGGATATTAGAACGCTATGGGATGAGTGAAACTGGAATGAATACCTCCAATCCCCTAGATGGTATACGTGCCGCCGGAACCGTTGGGTTCCCGCTTCCTGGGATTGAAGCGCGCATCACGAATGAAGCGGGTGAGTCGTTACCACCAGGCGAAATTGGCGGCATCGAAGTCCGTGGGCCGAACGTATTTTCTGGGTATTGGCGCATGCCAGAGAAAACGCGAGATGAATTTCGAGACGATGGCTATTTTAAGACAGGTGATATGGGGATCGTCGATGCCGAAGGTCGATACACCATCGTCGGTCGTGAGAAAGATTTAGTAATCAGCGGCGGCTTGAACGTCTATCCCAAAGAGATTGAGTTATTGATTGACGCGATTCCCGGTGTCATCGAGTCGGCAGTGATCGGCGTGCCTCATCCAGATTTTGGCGAGGCGGTGATCGCCGTTGTTGTTAGCGACATCGACATTGAGCTTGATGATGTAACCGCTGTCTTGACCGGCAAACTCGCACGTTTCAAACAGCCAAAACGTTTGCTTAGGGTGGACGAGCTTCCGCGTAACGCGATGGGGAAGGTGCAGAAGAATACTCTGCGCGATTTATGCGCGGATCGGTTTTCCTGGGATACACAAAATAGTGAAGGCGCGGTCTAGTTGGAAATACACGTCACTTTCATTAGTCCATAAATGAGGTAATTCATGGTTAGGTCGATGGTCGTTGCGTGTTTGTTGCTTGTCTATCAAAGTCTCGGTGGGCATCAGCTAACGTACGCTGTTCCGGAAGAGCAGGGGCTGTCTTCTGAAGGCATGGCGAAAATCAGTGAGTGGTCGGCTAAGTACGTTGAAGAAGGCAAGCTGGCGGGCATGGTAACGCTGGTCGCGCGCCGTGGTGATATTGTGCATTTTGAGGCGGTCGGTCAACGAGGTTCAGGGGATCCACGACCGTTGACCCGGGATGCATTGTTTCGAATCTACTCCATGACGAAGCCGGTCACTTCGGTAGCGATCATGATCCTCATTGAAGATGGCGAGTTGGGCTTGGATGATCCGGTCGTGAAGTATTTACCAGAACTGGCCTCGTTAACCGTACTGAAGGAAGGGGAACGTCTACCGCTCGTCAATCCTATTACCGTTCGTCATCTGCTCACGCATACGGCGGGCTTTTCGTACGGATGGAATCCTCGCGATCCCGTTGACGCGTTGTACGCGAATGTGAATCCGGAACGTGCTGCGGACTCCAACGATTTCTTACAACGTCTATCGACGTTGCCGTTAAAGTTTGAGCCGGGTAAGCAATGGCATTATGGCGTGGCCGTCGACGTGCTCGGAGTTTTAGTCGAGCGAATTAGCGGAAAGCCTTTTAACAGGTTTTTGCACGAGCGGTTGTTTGAGCCGTTGGGAATGGTCGATACGTTCTTTAACGTCCCGGCCGCCAAGTTGGATAGGTTCTTGCCCAATCATGTGTGGGACTGGCGTAATCGAAAGCTGACGATGTTTACCAATACCAACGATGCTGAGTTCAAGCGTGTAAATTTTTTTTCTGGTGGCGGGGGTCTGGTATCCACGACGGTGGACTATTTTCGGTTTGCCGAAATGCTGCGCCGTGGGGGTGATCTTGAAGGTACTCGTATTCTTGAAGCGGAGACGGTTGCGCTTATGACGCGCGATCATCTGCCTGACATTATCCCGCCGATCAACAATGGAGTTGGTCGGCGGGCCATCCTCCGCCGCGGACGAGGTTTTGGATTGGGATTCGACATTGTTGTCGACACCGTGAATGGTCGTGGTGCCGCGTCCATCGGTGACTATAGCTGGTCGGGAATTGCGGGTACGTTCTTCTGGATCGATCCGGTCCTCGATGTTGTTGCAATGGGTATGATCCAAGTTCTTCGGTCGCCGTTGCGCTTGAGTACAGAGATGAAGGATCTTGTCCACGGATCGTTGATTAACGATGAAAATTGATTTTTTTTGGGACATTGGCAGCACCAATACATACTTTGCGTTGCACTTGATTCGGCCCATTGTGGCTAGGTATGGCGCCGAGCTCGTTATGCATCCATTTAATCTTGGGTATGTGTTCCGTCACCACAATTACGTTCTTGCGGAGGAGCCTCAGACCAAATTACAGAACAGAGGCCGTGACCTGAGGCGTTGGGCTGAGAAATATCAGCTTGGATTTCGTATGCCTGATACGTTTCCCATTAAGACGAGTCGAGCATTACGGGGCGCATTAGTAGCGCGCGAATTTGATGTAGAGGATGCGTACATCGACCGACTTTTCACGCGCTATTGGGAGGAGAATGATGCGTCGATCAGCGAATACGCAGGCATCGCGAGCCTCGCCAACGAAATCGAGACCGATCCGGATCTGTTCGTGGCGCGTTGTGAAGATGAGGATATTAAGCAGCAGTTGATCGATATCACCCAGAGTGCGTTGGAGCGTGGCGTTTTTGGCGCACCGTCGTTTTACATCGGCGGTGAGCTCTTCTGGGGTAAAGATCGCATGGACTTCATTGAGGACGCGCTGCAACAGGCGCGTGATACGCACTAACCGATGGTCGGTGTGTCGCCGAAGTTGGGCATAACTTCGCGAGAGAAGAGATCCAGGGACTCGTGAATTTGCTCGGGTGTATGCAGACCTGCCGGGATCAATAGAAATGCCTCATCGATAGGTACCGCGGCGCTGACCTGCTCGATCTGTTTGTTTAATGTGTCCGGCGAACCCACCAATAACTCAGGCATTCCCTGTCCAAATGGCGTCGCCCAGTTGTCCCAAAACCACTGCATGTCTTCGAACAACGACCAGGCCTTGGCGTCCGTTTTGGCGCAAATCATGATGCCTCCCCAACATGCTTCTTGTCCGGGGGCGACGACATGCCCGTGCGATTTCGCCTCTTCGCGCCAGGCGCTCCAAAGTATCTTAAGAAATTCCGTATTTCCCGAGAGTACGATAGGTCGCCCTTTGTATTTGGCCCAGAATTTAGCTGTTCGAAGGCTTTGCGAGAAACCACCGTAAAGGGGTATTTCGTCTTGGAGAGGCCGAGGCGCGATACCAATTTCGTGGACGCGCATCGCGTCGTCAACCCCTTCGCCGTACTTTCGGTATACCGGGTGGTCGTGAGGATTCACAAAGCCCTCTGGTGGAAAGGTCCAGTATTTACCTTTATAGGAAAAAGTATTATTTTTCAATGCTTTAACTACGATATCTACAAACTCGGTAAAGTATTCACGATTTCGCTCGTCATCTTCGGTGTCTTTTGTCCACGGTCCAACGGCCGTGAGATCGGGCTTCACTTTAAAGTTCTCTACCCACCTCGCTTGGTAGCCCCGAACGAGCCCCACGCCAAAGCGACCGTTGAGCATATGATCCATCGTGGCGATCTTTTCCGCGGTTGCTAAAGGATTATTTGTGGTGGAGACAAAACCGCAGGTCACAATTCGCATCGTCGAGGTGTGTTGTCCAAGCCACATGGCCATAAGTGCGGGATCGTTGGAGGTTTCAAACCCCTCGATTTGAAGATGATGCTCCGGATGCCCGAAGGCAAAATAGCCGCGCTCTTCGCCGAATGCCGCGTAATCGCCGAGTTCCTGAATCATGCGCTGATACAGCTCGGGTCGACGGCCGGCCATGCCTTGCTCAAGCTCCGCTCGCCTTCCAACGGTGCAATAGACGAATAACCCGAATTTCATCCAGCTTTCCTCCGATCCAAAGAGTACCACCGGCCTTGAGTTTTTCCTCCGCTTTCGATCACTATAAGGCGTCTTATTTGAACTTATCGAAATGGATGATACGTGTCTGGATTATCGATTGACGGCCGAAGAGCGTCGCCAATTCGACAAGCAAGGATTTCTTATCGTTGCCGATGCACTGGATACATCGACGGTCCAAAAATTGATCCTCGCTGTGGACGCTTTAACCAATCGGTGGCGTGCTGTCTATGAACGTGAGCGTGCATTAAAACCACATCATCCTTTGAATGTTCTTGATTTCATCGGACAAGACGACGACTTCCTTCCGCTCATCGACTTGCCGCAGACCTTCATGAAAGTCGTGGACATTCTTGGTTGGCACATTCAGCTGTATCACTCCCACATGATCGTGACGCCTCCCTTACCTGAGGGATACGAGCCGCGTACCGCTCGGCTTCGGTGGCATCAGGATAGTGGCCGTTTGAACCTTGATATCGAGTCATCTCCTCGGCCCAGGATTTCGCTTAAAGTCGGGTTTTTTCTCACCGACACACGGCAACCCGATCGAGGAAATTTTCACGTAGTGCCCGGAAGCCACCTCGCGAACGAATTATCCATGCCCACCGATGATGCAATAGATCACCCCGAAGCGGTTCCGGTACTTGTGGGTCCGGGAGATGCCGTATTTTTTGACCGCCGTTTATGGCATTCCGCTGGTCGTAATTTCTCAACGACCACCCGAAAAGCGCTCTTTTACGGATACAGCTACCGTTGGTTGAAACCACGAGACGATATGACGGTGGCGCATTACATGGAGCGCTCGGACCCGATCCGGCAGCAATTGCTCGGTGCGAGTCCTAATGGGGGTTTCGGCTACACATCGCCCACGGACGAAGACGTCCCATTGAAGGTTTGGTTGCGAGAAAGGTTGGGCGAGGACGCGGTTGTCGTTTGATATAAGCCCTGGGAGACGAACTAGCAGATCTAGATCCTAAGCATGATCCCAGTAGGTTCAAGACCCAGTAGAACTCGACCCGCATCCTCCATGTTTTGAGGTGCTACGGTGGCATGTTGACGGATCACGCGTGCATCCCTTGCCAGTCGTTCCAATGGATGCCCCACCTGATTGGCAGTCGTTCCCGATGCATTGGCGACGATGTCGACGACTTCAGCAATGGCGAGGGCGGCGTCTGAGCATAGGACGTGGACTAAGGCGCGGTCGCGTTCCGGGAGGGGATCGCCTGCAACCGCCAGCGTCCAGTTCTTCTCTACCTGGTCAAACACCGCGGCTCGGGCACCGCGTAATCTTGCTTCTGCTTTTGCCACGGCGAGTTGCGCAGAAGGCCGATCACGCAAGGAGCGGCTATTAAACCGCGGTGTTTTCGTTGTGGCGAGCTCAACGAATGCGTCGATGGCCGCTCGTGCGATGCCGAGTCCAACCGCGACTTTGTTAAAGGCAAGCCGATTTCCAAGGGGTAAACGAAGTTGCGCCGATCGATCTCTAAGGCCACCCATGGGTTCGACGATACGATTGTTTTCGACGGCGACGTTGTCGATGCGTACGTCGTGCGAGCCGGAACCTCTTAGGCCAGACACATTCCATGTGTCGATGATTTCGTAATGACCTTCCTCGACCACGGCATAATAAAATCGGTCGTCCACCGGTTCTCCATTTTCATAAAGCTTCACGGTCGCGCCAAATACCTGGGCGTTGTGGATACCGCTAACGAACTGCCATTGTCCAGACACGTTCCATCCGCTGTCGCATCGTTCAGCGCGGCCTACGGCAGCGGTTGAGCTCGCCATAATGGTTAGAGGATCCGCAATAAGCTCGGGACAGGAGACCAACGCGGGTGCGACAAGTCCGAACGTTTCGATTCCGATCATAAGATTCCAACCGGCGCTACCGTCCGCTTCGGACACGATTTCGATAACACGCATTTGGGTCAACGGATCAGTATCGGCACCGTGGCAATCGAGCGGTGCTGCGATTCGGTACAACCCCAGATTGGCAAATGCCTCAGCTATGGGTCGAGGTAGGTAACGTTGTTGTTCCGCTAGGTCTGCATACTCGCGAACGAGCGGCGTAACAGACTCTGCGCGCTCGATGTAATCGATTGGCGTCATGGACCCAAGTCTACTTCCCGAAAGGATGGCTCGCCTGGCGAGCGGTTGCGGTTATTAACGCCATAGTTTCTTGGATTCACCGCTTATCGTCCGCGGACAGCGTCGTGGACTTTCCCGAGTGTATCGATGATCTCATCAATACTACGAGCGCCCGCTTGAAAAATTGCGGTTGCGTTGAGCGCTCCCCATTCAAAGCCCATGTTTTCAACTGCCTCCGCTCTCGCGACGACGCGATCGAGATTCTGATAAAACTTTTTGCCTTCTTCGTCCCTTGGCGGCACGTCGAGCATCATCTGGTATCCAATTTCCGCTGGGTCACGCCCTGCGGCTTCGGCAAAGTTCGAAATTTTGTCTTTGCAGCGCTTAGCTATGGAAGGATCTTCGATCGCAGTGGCAAGCCAGCCGTCCCCAACTTCACCAACCCGTTTTAGCGCGGCTTCTGCGTTGCCACCGATCCATATTGGGAGGTCTTTCCCCTGGGGTGGTTTGGGCTCCATGGCCATCGCGACGGATGAATAGTCTTCAAGTTGGTAATCGATTCGCTCGTCACCCCAATAAGACCGCAGTACAGCAATGGCCTGGTCCATCCTTCGACCACGGTTGGAAAACGTCTCTTCTAACGCGTCGTATTCGGATTCTTGCCAACCGACGCCCACACCTAAACGTATCCGTCCACCGGTTAGCGTATCCAACGTACTGATTTGTTTAGCCACGAGTACCGGTTGGCGTTGAGGTAACACCAGGACTTCGGTTCCGAGCCCGATCTTGTGGGTGTGTGACGCGACAAACGCCAGCGTCATGAGCGCTTCGAGGATGGGCATTTGCGGGGGATAGATCGGTGCGACGCGCGTGTCCGTTGGGTAACCCATGACAACGTGATCAAACATGTCGAGTTGATCGTAGCCGATATCTTCGATTGCTTTCGCCAACCTAATGACACCATCGGCCCCTTCCCGATAACTGACGCTGGGAAATTCAACAGCCAATTTCATCCCGTATCTCCGCTCGAACATCCAGCGGTATGTTATACACGAGCTCAGGTTTGAAATGGGGCTGAGAAGAGATTGCACTATCTGCAACCCATACGGGCCGCAGCGACTATCGTGCTTGTGCGGGAAGCCATCGACGCATTCGAAATATTCATGGTGAGACGTACTGCGCGAGCTGTCTTCGGTGGAGGGATGTATGTGTTTCCCGGCGGCCGGGTCGATGGCGACGACCACCTGCAACGGTACGACGCCCTTTCGACAGGACCGTCGGCAAGTCAACGACCACAGCAACGTGCTCTTGGTAACGAATGGCGTGGCTATTGGATCGCTGGCATTAGGGAGTGTTTTGAGGAAGCCGGTATGTTGCTTGCATACGACGGCGATGGCGCGTGGTTAGATCGTCTCGAAACCAACCTGGAGAGACGATTGGCTAATTACCGACAAGAAGTCCATGACCGCGAGATTATGCTTGCAGACGTCTGCCAAAAAGAACAGTTGCGTTTGGCTGTCGATCGGGTGCACTACTGGGAACGATGGATTACTCCCCAGGGCAGCCCAAGGCGTTTCGACACGCGCTTTTTTGTTGCGGAAGCCCCCACGAGACAAGTTGGACGCCACGATGACGCCGAGACTGTGGACAGTCGTTGGATCAAACCGGCGGACGCGATATCACAGTCCGACGCGGGTGCATTCGGTTTGATGTCGGTTACCCGAAGACAACTTGACAGGCTTTCGTTGTATCAAAGCGTACAAGATCTGGTTAAAGCGCTCGAGGCTGAGCGTACGTTCATAACTAATCGGCCGAGAATGCGCGCCGATTAAAGAGGGCAGGGACGTTTGGGTCCCTGCCCGATTGGAGCGGGGTCGGTTAGTTAAACCCCCGACCCCTCTACCTTAAATATCACAAATCACCTCCTTCTTTCCGCCCGACAAGTGATCATTATGCGCGTCCACGCAGTTCTTAAAAAGGGTCGGTATGCGGCACGATTAGAAGAGATGGGTACTCCGGTTCGAGAACGACACGGTAACTCGATACCATGGCGGGCGGATGGTGCGGCGGTATTGATGGGCGAAAGGTTTCAGGTAGATATTCGAGGGCTCCCGGTCACGGTCGAAATTCGACGGAACACGCGACGACGCACACGAGTTGGCATGAGTTTTCGAGCCGACGGATCGGTGTGCGTAGATGCACCGCCAGGCCTTCTATTGGATGAGGTCCGCTCGATAGTTATGGATCATTCTCGATGGGTACGGTACCGCTCGGAGCGGGCCGTGAACGAAGTTCCGTATTGGTATCCTGAGGACTATCTGTCGGGTTCGATGATTCGCTTCCTAGGCACGACAAAAGAACTGGAATTTTGTCGAGACGATGGAAGCTACGTTGAAGACCAAGGTCCAATATTACGGATACATCTCAGCGACGGCGATGACCCTAAGGCTGCCGTTTGGAGCTGGTATAACCAACAGGCGGGCACCGTGCTCGCGCGGGCAATGGAAGAGGCCGTAACGCGGATTCCGTGGGTTAATCAAACGCCGAGATGGAGACATTCGTTTATGCGGTCCCAATGGGGTAGTTGTTCCGTATCGGGTCGGATATCGCTCAACACGCACTTGGTCAAACTTGCGCCGGAACTAACGTCTTATGTAATCACCCATGAACTTTGCCACCTTGTTGAACTGAACCATGGGCCCGTTTTCAACGCGCTGATGGATAGACATGTTCCGGATTGGCGGAGTCGTCGAGGAGCCATTAATCGCGTTACTGGTTTACTGTCTGAAGAAAAACCGGTCCGTGGGTTGGTCCGATAGAGCCTCCTTTCGTGGTTCTAATCTAAACTAATATCGACGATTTATTTCCAGACGTTGGACGGGAGGACCGTCCCAATAACGCTGGAGGATGGTGGTATTGCGATAGAAATCGCAGAGGTAGGAATGTGACGGTGAAATCGATCCTGAATGTATAGGATGTTGCGCCTGAGTAACGGGCTATGTGTATGCGGCTGCCGAGTGGATGGATAAAGTCGGTCTGCCAAGTGAGATGAAATGAGATATGTTCGGGTTCGATAGCGACGTATCGCCGACTAGTCAATTTTCTTGTGAAATCGTAGTTACGGAAGAACCCGATGGATCAACGGTGGAAGTGGTGGGGCGTTAGCTAGCTTCATGATGGAGTGAGCGGCGTACCTTTTTCGCCGATTAAACGATCAAGTTCTTCACGATCCAAATTAATTCGCCCCTCGGCTTGATACTGGGCTTGTTCCGCATGCGTGGCATGAATGGGGTGCATGTACTTTTTTAAGAATCCGATTTTCCGAAAACGGCTTTCGACGGTGAGTTCGCCGTTTTCGATCTCCCAATTGAAATCGCCGTATTGGCCAATAAAGCTCACGATGATGAAAGCGCTACGGTTGCGAGGCACTCCGCCGTCGCTAAACCAGCTTGATTTTCGTTCCAAATTTGAAGGTCAACAAGATGCTCTCCGTCGGCTTGGTACTTTCTGGCAACCTTCCCGTAAACGGTGTTCGTGTCACCGACCACGTTGGGATGTCGGACTCGCGTGTTGAGCGATTTGACCGTTGCATCGTCGCCACCCCAATCGGTGGCCATTTGGCATAACCAACAGACACGTTGCGGTCCCCAGTCGAACTGCCCCGGCATGTTGCGCCGTTCTTGGGCGTGTTTCTTGTCATACCGGCCCCCACCTCCGAGATCTTTTGAATCTTCGGCTTCGAGCGCGGCTCGTGGGGTCCTTCCTGTACCGACAACTCCATGGGTGAACAAAAAGAGTTCGGTTACCGTATAGGTTCCTTTATTTAGGGTCGGAAGCTCTTCGTCTTCGCGAACGCCTTCCCAAGGATGCGGTTCGGCACTGCGTCGCGCGCGTTCCCACACCAACGGATCAGGTGCTTCTTCAACGATGTTGGTTTTGGTTTCACGGTCATACTCGATGGTCTTTCCACCACCGAGGTTCTTGTATCGAGCCATGTTGGTCAGCTTGGTCGCGACCAATTCCTGCCGCTGGTTGTAGTACTTCACCATCGCCGTGCAAATGAGGAAAGGGCCGATGCGTTCGCTTTGCTTGCGAGTGACGTCAACGATCGATTCGATGGCGTGGATCCGATCGCCGAGCCAAATGGGCCGATGGAACGTTATCTCACCGCCGGCGTAATTCATTGGAAAGTTCGCCGACGATAGGCGACGTGGGTCGATGGCACCGTTAATCGCGGCGGCGATGCCGAGGCTTGCGCCGTAAATAAACATGGGCGGCGCGGTGATGCCTTTGTAGCGACTTGCCGCAGCATGACTCTCGTCACGCCATAGCGGATTGTAGTCACCAACGCCGTCACCAAATCGGCGGATATTATCGAAGCTTGCCTCACGGCTGCCCCTTGATGGGAGCGTGACGCCTATGCCCTTGCGGTATTCGTCTTCAAATTCGTCAATTGTCGTGATCTGTTCGGACACGGAATCGAACCTCCGGGTTAGGTTGGGCCCATTGTCGAGGACGTTCTGTTCAAGGGCAAACCAAACTCAGCCAATCACCGTAAAATAGGGTGGTTGGATGCAAACTGGTGGAGCTGTGGCGAACGTCAAGAATTTGAAGGCTGGAAATATTCGACTTCAGCCCGTATCGGTGACACGAAAAATGGCCGCATCGCTACCGGGATTGCGTGCGCAAGCCGAAAAACGAGGTCTGCGTATTCATCATTTGGGCGCAGGGTACCCGCATCCTGAGGTAACCGATCCCACTTCTTTCATTGAAGCGACCGATCGTTGGTTTGCTCATTTAAGGAAAGTCGATGGAGTCAATGAACCCGGATTGACCCCGGAATTCTTGCGCGAAATGTACGCCTACACGGATACGCTTGGCCCCGCGAGTCCGAGGGAATCATTCGCGACAGTTTATGGCGCGGACTGGAATCTCTCGATCAATCCGGATCGACTCATTCCGACCGTCGGGGCAACTGGCGGAATCGCATTATTGTGTTCGACGTTCGAACGTCCTGGTCGGCGACTGGCCTACATTACGGATGCGCCGACTTACGCGGGTTTTTTGGCGCGTTCCACTCTCAATCAGATGGCCACTATCTACAGCGTTGATATGGATACCCACGGTCCGGATCCCGATCAATTTAGGGCTCAAATCAATCAAGCAAGAAAGGATGGATATTTCGTGCCGTTCTACTACACCGTCCCAGACGGGCACAATCCAGCGGGATTTTCGTTTAGCGTGGAACGACGGCAGGCGCTGTTGAAGATTGCGCAGGACGAGGGCGTGCTCGTGATCGAAGACGCGCCTTATCTCTACATCAGCTACGCGGAAGCAAGCGAACGGCCGATGCCATTTATCACTCTTGATCCGACCCAAACGGTTCATCTTTTCACGGGGTCGAAAATCGGATTGCCAGGGCCGCGCGTAGGATTTGCATATACCGAAGCCGTCATCGAAATTGCTGACGGCGGAAATGTTGACTTGACTGATTTACTTCTTACCGAAGCTAGCGCCGACGTGTTATTTCAAAATCCCCATGCGTTGCGTTCTTTCGAAGCGCTGTTGCGGGAGGACGATGGTTCGGTACGCGCGTCGCTGTGGCCGGTCGCGGAGCAGAAATTGGCGGTTTACCGCGAGAATAGGCAAATTTTATTGGACGGTTTGGAAGACGAACTCGGGGATTTTCGGGATCAATTTCATTGGACCCAACCGGAGGCGGGCTTTTTTTCAGTGTTTACCTTCGCCGAGTCAGACATCGTTGCGGACGATGCATTCATTCAAAAGCTCGTTGAACGATACGGCGTTGTGGTGGTACCCATGTACGACTTCTATCCGGATGATGCGCGTACGCGTAATCGTCAAGCAGGATATAACCAGTTACGGCTTTCTTTCTGCTTTTCTGAAAGTACAGGGTCGGCGCGACGACGCGAATTGGCAGAGGCAGTAAGAGCTTTCGCGCTGGCGGTCAAGGCGGAATCTGGAATTAAGTAGCTGTGTAGGCTGCAATCAGCGTGCGATAGGGAACAGGCTCAGGTATTCGTAATTGCGTTCGCACGTCCGTGATGGGTTCACTAAGTAGACTCTCAAAGTGAATGGCAGGAAGCCATGCAGCTTGACGACCGTCTCGGTACGCGCGCACCAAAGCTCTGAATACACCCGGACCCATGGCCTGTCTGAGTTTAAAACCTCCAACGATGGCGATGAGGAAGATGCCGCGATTTCTTGTTTGCGCATAGGTAAACGCGAGTAGGCATGCTTCGCCAAGTTCGTCCCGTCCGTATCCGGTCAAGGTATGCCAAAGATCGTGGGTGTCGCGTAAACGGGTGGCATAACGCACCAAGTGCGGATGACTGAACGTTTCAGTCTCAACCGCGCTGGCATCGACTAGGCCATCTGCTGCGAGGGCCTCGCGTTGGGTGAAATGATAATAAGTTGAGCCGAACGATCCATTAGGAAGGGCGCCAAGCATGGAACGGTTTTGCAGTGTATCGAGTATGTCGATGTCGTCTTTTAATACTTGATTGCCAAAATCGGTGATTCGGAAACGACGTAGTCCGCGTTCCAGTGACGGTCCTCCGAGGGCTCGAATAACGTCGAACACTTTCGGCGTATCTTGCGGATTCGCAACCAACGCCTTTAACGCGCGAAACGCCACCATCGGTTGCATCCGCTGTCGCTTCATTTGTCCATCCATGTTCGAGCCTCCGTCAGCACGCTCTACCCATCAGTCGAACGGGTAACTGCGGACCCAGTTTAAACTATCACGCTCGGTCTAGCGGACTCACCTGCACGCGCTGCGTTGCCGTCCGCCCTGTGTCGATGACGAGTCCGATGCCGCCTTCGGTCAACTCACCGTCGGACGCCGAGAGAATTCGTTGCTGGTCGACATACCCCTCAATCTGATTACCCCGCACACGCATCTCAAGCTCGTAGGTTTGGTAGTTGTCGATCGTCATCGGTGTTTCAGCAAGAACATGGGTGCCATCCAGCTCTCGCACTAACTGGACGCCAGTTCCCGGTTTAAGTAATAACGCGTAATACCTGCGTAAACCTTGCACCCGTGTGGCGATACCGGAGCGGGCAACGAGGTGTGGTGTCACGTCCGCCGTCATTTGGTAATCGTTCCAATCTCGGCTGCCGTACAGCAGTAACCCTGTCCCATGATTTTGGATGAGTCGAAAGCTCTCGGGGTTGCGCGGACCGTAGCTGTCAACCCCGTTAACCCAGGCGCGATGCCACATCCCGCCCTTGCGTTTTTGGAGAACGACGTCGGGTGTTCCACGCCAGTCGTAACGGTCGATGAATAGGATTCCGCCGGCGGGGGCAGTAACGATTTCTAGACCAGCGGCCGCGATCGGATAGCCATCGAGCGAAGGTATCTGCCATGACAGCGTTTTAATCTCCCCCGGTTCGATGCTGATCGAACTATCTCGGACCGTAACTGCACGATTCTCTGGATCGAAGACCTGAATACACAAGGCAACCTCGATCGCGTGTTCTACGTCTTTTGAGAGGAGCACATCGCTTGAAATTGTTTGGCCGGGGTTTAGCGTTGGACTCGCCATGAGGCCGTAGCCGCGTTGCTCAAAGTAACGTGCCGTTTCGTGTGATTCGACGAATGTGCCGGTAACGGCCTGCGCGATTTTCCCGCGCGGAAGGGCATCGAAATGAACAGCAAGTGCCCGGTTCCCAGTTGGTGTCGTAAGGTTATTCACCACGCACTCTCGGCCGCGAAAACCCTGGACCGATCCAGGAAGGGAGAAATGATAACGAGCCCCATCTTTAGGCGGTTTTTCCTCAGATCCGTTGAGTTTTCGGCCCATCGCCGCGATGCGGCGGGCTTCCGTCGCCGCGTCGGTGACACCGCCGCCGCTGTCGGCCGTGGGTACATAACAGATGTCGGATACAGGACCACGCCAGTCGACGCCTTCATCGAACGCGGCGAGTCCATTACGAATACCCAATAGGCAGCCGAGATTTCCCGAGTTGCAGTCGGTGTCCCAACCAGCGGTATTGACGATTTTAAGCGAGTCTTGGAAATGTCCGCGTCCATGCAGGAGGGCCATCACAATCAGTCCGTGGTTCGGAACCATGTGGCAGTTGCCGCCGTATTTGTCATAACCGTAATGCTCTTTTATTTTTTGAAACGAACTTCGCCAGTCGTCCGACCATTGGCTGTGCCATTCCCGAATATCACTGATCATTCGGCTGATTAGGCTATCCGCGGGTATTAGCTCTACGGCAACGTCAATCAGTTTATCGATATCGGATTCCACGAAAGCTTGAGACTCCATGGCCGCGATCACTTGAGCTCCATGTAGAGCCTCCCCGTCGTGCGAGACGGATCCGGCCCGACGGGCAAAATCCGCGGCTAATTCGGGGTCACCGGGACAGACCATGGCCCATCCGTCAATAAAAATCTGTGCGCCAATCTGTTCTGATACGACCTGTCCATTGAGGGCCATGGAACCGCTGGCGGGAGCATCGTGACCTTCCGTAAGCCGCAAATAGGCTGTGTGTTCGGTGGAGTTGCCCATACCACCCCACCAAAGCACTGAGCGATTTTCGATCAGGTAATTAAGCCACGTTTGTCCGATTTGTTTAGGCGTCAACTGAGGGTCACAGTGATAATCCGAAAGCGCCCGGATGAAGGTGAACGTGCCCGAAATGTCGTCATCGGTGACGATCAAGGGGACGCCTACTTTGTCATGAACGTAGTACTCGATATCCCCCAAAGACTCTTCGATACGTTCATTGGACCATCCTTCGAAAGGTCGGCCAAGATACACGCCGATGATCTTCCCCAGTACTCCGGCATAAACGCGCTCATCGTAGTCAGACTGCAGCATCACTATCTCGCTTCCGTATCGAATCGAGGATAGCCTATTCAAAATCTGCTAGAGAGGGAATCTGGAATGTCTGACGCAATGCAGGTCGCATACGACACACTTCAGGGAAGGGTAGACGAATCGGGTCAACCGTCCGATTGGTTTGAAATTACGCAGGGCCGGATAAACGATTTCGCCGACGTCACGTTAGATCACCAATGGATACACATTGACGCAGAGCGTGCGAGTACAGGTCCATTCGGAACGACCATCGCGCACGGCCATCTAACCTTGTCAATCATGGGTCATCTCCCGCGCGCCGTTGAAGAAAACGCGCCGAGGCTCGAGGGCCAAAAATTAATGATTAACTATGGGTTTGACAAGGTAAGGTTTCCCTCGCCGGTACCTGTAGGTGCTCGGGTACGGACCACTAGCACATTGAAACGTGTGGAAATCAAAGGGGGAATGATCGAGACCATGAACGAGATCGTGGTCGAGGTTGAAGGTCAGGACAAGCCCTGTTGCGTCGCCGAGAGCCTCGGTCGCTTGGTGTTTTAGGAAGGCTTGGTTACGAACGCCAATGGTAACGAAAGGTCAATCCGTATCTACGGGGTTCGCCTAGCTGAGTGAAGCGACGAGCCGCGTAGTAATCTCGCGGATCGTTGCCGAAATAAAAACCACGGACGAAATAGTCTTTATCGCCGAGGTTGCGGCCCCAAAGTGACAACGACCAGTGGTCCGTTTCGTATCCGATCTTGAGATGGGCTAAGTTGTACGCTTTCGATTTTTCCGCGTGGCTGTCCGAAAAGAAGAACTCGTCGCGACCTTCGATCGTGCAAGCGATGAATAGACCTCGAGTGGTCGTAATTTCGACACCGGTACTGTACTGGTACCGTGGTGCGTGTGCCTGCTCTCGGCCGCTGTAGTTTTCGCCGACGGCATTGACGAAATCGAGATATTCGGTTCGTAGCGTCCCCAGACTTGCAAACATCCGAACCTGATCGACAAGGTACGTCGAAACTTCCATCTCGATGCCGACGTTCGATCCCTCAGCCGCGTTGTCAACGTAATCGATAAATTCAGCGCTGCCATCGCTGCGAACTCGGGTGAGCGAACTAGCAATTTGCACGTCGTGACGATCCATTCGGAAGATTGAGGCGCGGATAAACGAAGCGTCATCCGACCAAGAACGCGTTAAACCAATTTCTAAGTTCATTAGGCTTTCGGGCTCGTAGTGTCGTAAATCCGAATCGAGTGATCCGTCGGTGTTGAAGCCGCCCGCTTTATAGCCACGCGACAGCGACGCATAGACGCGTGTTGACGGGTCCCATTGATATTCGACCGCCAATCGACCCCCAACCATGTTGTTGCTAGGGTCGAAGTGAACGTTTTCCGAATCCCCGTAATCGCTCTGATGATGCTCCGACCGCAGGCCAAGCGTGAGTCGAATGTCGCGACCAAGGTCACTTCGCGTTTCGCCAAAGACGGCGATCCGGCGTACCGAAAACGTGCTTTGGTAAGGAGCGGACAGGTAGGTGTACTCTCGACGAAGAGCGACATCCTGATCCAATAAATACGCCCCGAGACTCCACTCGGTCGTCTGATTAAAAATGGAGTGCGATGGATTGGATACGAACCGTAATTCACCCGTCGCGGTTGCCCGATTGCGAAGGTAGCGATCTGTGGAACTGTACTCCCAGGGATCGAATCCAGCGTGTGTCCAATCTTCATCGTAACCGTAATCGATGTCCGATTTTGCTTTGCCGAAACGCCCGACGAGGTCAAACCGACCATTCCCGTTCCAGCGGATTTCTGCGCTGCCGAATGACGCTTTGTGCCGATCCTGTCCAGGTTGATCGGAGCGCGTGATTCGATTGTTGTCTAAGGAAAAAGCGTCGTAGCCGTTATCAATGTCGATGAAACCTGCCATGAGGTTCAGCTGTGTCGATTCTGATAGGTCGGTATCGAATTTCGCTCGAACGGTGAGTTCATTGTGGTCATTGGTGTCATCCCGACCAAGGTAATCGTTATTCATGAAGCCGTCGTCTACATATTTCTCGATCGCGATCCGGAATCGAGAACGATCGCTTACCGAGTTGGAGATGACCCCGCCGAGTCCAACCATGCCGTAATTTCCGGCGGTTAGTTTCACGTCCGATTCAAACGTTTGCGAGGGTCGATTGGTCACAATATTGATCAATCCAGCCAGGGCATTAGCGCCGTAGAGGGTGCCTTGGGGCCCTCGTAAGATTTCAACTTGTTGGATATCGAAAAGCGTTGCTGCAGTCGCAGCACCGCTAAAGTCCATACCGTCGATGAGCACCCCGACCGACGAATTTAACGGCTCGGCAAACTGGCCCCTTTCCCCGATGCCGCGTATTTGAATAAAGCGTGCCCTTGAACCACCCGCCGAGAGATTTACGTTAGGGGAAGCGGCAATGATCTCTTCAAGATGTTGTGCTTCTCTTTGTGCGATCACGTTTTCCGTTAACACGGTGACGCTGGACGGTACGTTTTCGAGAGCGGTATCTCGTAATTGTGCCGTGACGACAATCTCGGGAACGTCGTCCTCGCCACGCGTCGCGGTGCATGTGATCAAGGCGATGAGTAAGAGGCCAAACGTTTTCATACAAATCCTCTAGGGCCGGAGGACTCGAGGACCTATTCCTCCGCCGGCATCATCCGGGTCAGGTTCAAAGGGTCCGTGATCGCCACGTCTCAGGCTTTGTAGCCACCCCTTAGGTAAGAGGGCATGTTCGACTCTTGTGGGAGCGATTTCAAGGGGCCGCCAGGATATCGGCAGAGTTTGCGTTACGCGTTTACGATCGGAGCAGATCGCTCGTTTTCGGCGATCTTGGCTTGTACTGCCACGACTTTCTCTTCGGTCAATGGATACATCCATAGAAGTGGCATGCCGACGAACTTGAATAGAGCCGGAATGACAGAGTAGACGCACGCGAGCATGAACAGGGTGAATGCGCTGTTGATTCCGCTTTTCGGGTCGGCGTGCTCGTCGAATCCCCACCATACGACGAGACTGAGGCCGATGGTGATGCCGAATGCGTAGGACCATTTTTGCACCATGGACCAGATGGAGAAGTACGCACCACCTTGGCGTTTTCCCGTTTGCGCAGTATCGACATCAATGACGTCAGCGCACATCGCGGCTGGTAGTGCCGAAAGCGCCCCAATCGCAGAACCTTTCAAACACATGACCACAAGGAACCACAAATGTTTACCGGTATCGATGCCCTCAAAATAAGCCATGTAGGTTTGGTACGTATCCGAGGGTAGAAACGCGAGCAGACTCTGGACGCGAAAGGTGGTGAACAAATCGTTGTCCGCCCACGTGATTAATGGGATGAACGAAGACCATAATGCGTACCAACCGATCGCACACATGGTTGCCTTGTGTTTGCCGATTTTTCGGGACAGCTTCATCCAGAGCGGAATCCCGGCCAGTTGGCAGATGAAATACGGTGCGAGGTAATACCCGTACAGTTCCTCGACACCCAGAACGTGTTTGACGAAAAATACCGACAGGGTGTTGGTCATCGCCGAGCCCATGGCAGAGGTGGCAAAGATGATCAGCAGGAAGACGTACGCCCGGTTCGTCAAGACGTAGCGCAGGCTTTCTCGAAGTTTGATGCGTTCTTTCGTGGTCTCGTAGACCGGGTATTCGGGAACCGCGAAGAGCGTAATCGCGGTCGTGATCGGCATGAATATGCAGAGTCCAATGATCAATACCGTCACGGCGTCGATTGGTTTGGTTTCCAACCCCACAATAGCTACGAGGGCGACGGGAGTGAACGCGGCAATGAGTGCTCCGCCGACGCCAAAAAATTCCCGCCAACTCCTGATGAGCGAGCGTTCGTGGTAGTTGCTCGAGAGTTCCGCTCCCCAGGCGGAAAAGGGTAGGTCTTTGATGGTTGCGCCGAGGTACGTAAACACCAACATCACGCACATCCAAGCGTATCCGTTGGAGAATGTTTGCCCAAACCAGGTGACGTCGCTGAATTCAAAAGGCACGATAAACAGCAACGCGATGGCCACTCCATAAATGGGCGTTCCTAATAACACGAACGGTTTGCGTCGACCCCAGCGGGTTCGTATTCGATCGGACCAGTAGCCTATCCACGGATCCGTAACGGCGTCCGAGATCCGCGTTGCCCAAAGTAGCCACCCGACAACTAGCAGGGACAGGCCGAAGTGATCCGCATAAATAATGGGCAAATAAACACCCATGGGCAGTCCGGCCAGTGCGAGCGGTGTCGCCGGCAACGAATAGGCGAACAGGATCGGTTTGGTCAAGGGCCGGCGGTCGGGTCGTACCTCGTCGATACCGGTAATTGCTTGATCTGTCATAGGGACCTTTGACTACGGACGACCTCGTGCCATGTTGCATTGAGCGTTGCCCGTACTGCAACCAACATTTTGCAGCTAAGATGGACGCATCATGCAAGAACAAACCTACGCTAATCTTCGAGTCTGGGACGGAATCGCTAACGGGTACGTTGAGGTGGATTCGGTTTCGGTTGCCAACGGACTGATTTCAGCGGTTGGAAAACGTGACCCGAAGGCTCGCGATATGTCGGGCTTGACCGTTATCCCGGGACTAATGGATGCGCACGTTCATATGACCTTGGATCCGGAAATCCCATCGGCCGAAGAACAGCTACGGCAGAAGGCTCCTGAAATACGTGAAAAGATGCGTGGGCGTGCCGAGCGGATGGTTCGGGCGGGGTTGACGACGGCAAGAGATCTCGGCGGCGGGGAGTGGCTGGAGCTTGAATTAAGGGATCGTATTAATCGGAACGAAATAGTCGGTCCGCGACTTCTCTGTGCCGGACAACCGGTGACCTCGATTGCGGGCCACTGCCACTTTTGGGGTGGTGAATCTGCCCACGTGGCCGATGCCTATCAAGTGATTGAGCGCCAACGGGAACACGGAGTTGATCTAATAAAGATCATGGCGACCGGGGGTAATTTGACCCGCGGCAGCCAGCCTGGTGCTGCCCAATTTAGCCGAGAAGAAACATGCAGCATCGTCGCTTATGCGAAAACGGCGGGGTACGAGGTCGCTGCACATTGCCATGGCACGGACGGGATCGCGAACGCCGCAGCGGCTGGCGTAACAACCGTTGAACATTGTTCGTGGTTACAGTCCGATGGCGCTCGCGGCGACTACGATCCAACGATTGCTGCCGAAATGGCGGCTCAGGGAGTATGGGTGTCGCCAACCATTAACGCTGGGTGGGCGCGTTTTCGCGGTGGGGACCGAAAATTTGAAGCGCGGATCATGAAGAATTTTGAAGGGCTTAAACGTGCCGGTGTTCGACTGGTGGCGTCGACAGATGCGGGCATACCCAATGTCCGTCACGAAGACTTAGCGAAGGCGTTGCCAGTATTTTCCCACTATGCCCGTCTAAGCCCGGTAGAAGTATTGCGCTCAGCGACATCGGAGGCCGCCAGGGCATTGGCGATCGCCGATATTGCGGGCACAATTGCTCCAGGATTGTCGGCGGATCTCGTGTTTCTTGAAGGAGACCCGCTAAGTGATCTGGCTTGTATTCAACAACCGGCCCTCGTGATGGTGCGAGGTACAGAGATTGAGGCGACAGCATGAGTTTTAGAGAAGAAACGCGGGACTGGCTCGATGAGAGTTGCCCAGCATCCGTTCGCCAACCTGCCGGACCGGGTGAAGGTAGTGGCGGCGGTCGGCGCGCAACGTACCCGAATCCCGAAGGGAAGTTGTGGCTCGATCGAATGGCAGAAAAAGGTTGGACAGCACCCACGTGGCCTAAGGAATACGGGGGTGGGGGTCTTAACCGAGAAGAAGCGCAGATACTCGGGGAGGAATTGCGGGCGATTAACGCTCGTCCAGCCCACACCGGCATGGGACTGTCGATGATTGGACCAGCTCTATTGGAATACGGGACCGAAGAGCAGAAGTTGGAGCACTTACCCAAAATCATTCGAGGCGAGATATGGTGGTGCCAGGGCTATAGCGAACCGGGTTCGGGTTCGGATCTAGCGAGTTTGCAAACGAAAGCGGTTGGGGATGGCGACGATTACATCATCAACGGTCAAAAAATTTGGACGTCGGGCGCGAACTTTGCCGACTGGATGTTCTGTCTAGTTCGGACGGACCCCGATGCACCGAAGCACGAGGGCATCTCTTTCATTCTTTTCGATATGGAAACGCCTGGGGTGACAGTCAAGCCGATTCAGCTGATTAGTGGCATGTCACCGTTTTGCGAAACCTTTCTCGACGATGTGCGAGTGCCGAAGAAGAATATTGTGAGCGAAGTAAACAAAGGATGGACGGTTGCTAAACGGTTGTTGCAATACGAGCGAACGTCGATCGGTGGCATCGGGGGTAGCTCACAGCGTGCAAAAACAATGGAGGAGATAGCCAAGGATTATCTCGGCGAGAGCGAAGGCCGCATCGCGGACGCCGATATTCGGGATCGCTTGCTGAAACATCGCATGAATGATCGGATTTACGGTTTAACCATGAGACGAAGTGGCGAGGAGTCGAGTTCTGGCAACGCACCTACGTTCCTGTCGTCGATGTTTAAGCTCTATGGTACGGAGCAAAATAAAGATCGGTTCGATCTCATGCTCTCGATAATGGGTAGTCAAATGCTGGGTTGGGAAGGCGATGCGTATACTGGACGTGAGCTGGGTACGACGCGTGAATGGCTCCGCTCCAAGGCAAACTCCATAGAAGGTGGATCTTCCGAAGTTCAGCTCAACATTATCGCCAAACGAATACTGGGTCTGCCCGATTAACGAAGTCGGTTTCCTTCGTACCTGACTTATTGAATCTCGGGAAGAACGTCGCGAAGGAATTTCTCGTCCGAAGTGTCGAAATGAAGCATCTCGATACCAATTTCTTGGAATGCTTCGATCCGCGCCATGATCGTTTTCGGGCTTCCGATCAAACGTGAAGCGTAACCTTCGTTGGAATCAAGCAAGGAAAGCTCTTCCTCGCTCGACCACATGCCTTGCGCGCCGCTTGTTGCGCGCCGCCGATTTTTTGTATAATCAGGGTCGATTGCATCGACCCGTTTCTGTATCACGTTCCAGGCTTCTTCGTCGGAATCGCGGCATATGGGTGCCGCATAGAGTGCGAAGCGAAGCTTTCGGCCAGTCGATTTCGTGGCTCGACGTGCCTTTTGGATGACGCTTTCGATACGCTCTAACGATCCTCCATTAAGAAACATCCAATCCGATTTAGCCGCTGCCATTTGGATTGATGCCTCTGACTGGCCACCCTGAAATATCCCAATAGGCGTTGAGGGAGACGGTTCCACTTGTAGCTCGTCGCAGTGATAAAACTCGCCGTCGTAGTTAAACGGAGATTGCGTCCAGGCACCTCGCAATACGTCGATGAACTCACTCGAGCGCTGGTAACGCTGATCATGTTCGAGCGCGTCGATACCATACATGTCGAATTCTCTTAAGTTCCAACCGCTGGTGACGTTAATGGACCAACGTCCGCCCGAAAGCCAGTCCATGGTGGCTCCCCATTTAGCGATCGCGGTCGCTTCAAAGAAGCCGGGGTGAATGGCGGTGACTAAGTGGATTTGATTGGTGTGTGCTGCGAGGTAGGCGGTTATCGCGAGACAATCGAGCGAAGAACCCTCCATTTCTTTCCCGCTGCCCCACCAGCGTTGGGCGATGAGGAGGTGAGAAAGGCCGAGTTCTTCGATTTTTTTTACGCGGGGAAGGACAAGTTCCGCCAATGCTTCGTGTCCAGGAAAAACCGACGGTGTTTTTTTATCCCCTGTGACTTGCTGTCCCGTAAAGACGGTCGGAGCCCAGGTGCAGGTGTACATTTTTTTCGGCATGTCAGAGAGCCTGCCTATCTGAACCCACTGGATTCAGTGGTCTTCGCGACAATGGTGTAATCTAGCACGTTGTCACGGCCTCGCTAGTAACTCGAATTTTATGCAACGACATTGGCAGACGCCGGTCACCTTTCTTGTGCTTGCAAGCATTGCGATGCCGTTGGGTTTTTCCGCTTGGAGCGCGTTGCTAAATAATTTCGCGATAGAAAAAGCGGCATTTACTGGCGTCGAAATCGGGATACTTCAGAGTCTTCGAGAAATTCCCGGATTCCTCGCATTTACGACTGTGTTTGTGTTGCTGTTGTTAAAGGAGCAAACCTTTGCGGTGATGGCGCTTGCGATATTCGGTCTTGGGATTGCGCTGACCGGTTTTTTCCCATCGGAGTATGGCCTGTATTTTTCGGCGGTCCTGATGTCCATTGGGTTCCATTACATGGAGACGATCAAGCAATCGCTCTCACTGCAGTGGTTGTCTTTGGAAGAAGCGCCCCGAATTCTTGGACGACTGATATCGGTGGGTTCACTCACGTCCCTGGTTGCATACGGTGTTTTGTGGGTTCTATTAGATGTCGCCGAACTCGATTACGTATGGATTTATCTGCTAGCAGGCACCCTTGCGGTCGCGTTGGCCGTCGTCTTATGGCGCGGCTTTCCTCACTTTGAATCGAAGACCATTCAGCGCAAAAACCTGGTGCTCAGGCGACGTTATTGGCTGTATTACGGATTGACTTTTTTTTCCGGAGCACGTCGTCAGATATTTGTCGTATTCGCCGGTTTTCTGATGGTTGAAAAGTTCGGTTACAGCGCGAGCAACATCGCGGCCCTTTTCTTGGTGAATCATCTTTTTAATTGGTTATTTGCGGAGCGCATCGGTGCATTGATTGGACGCGTCGGTGAAAAGTACGCGTTGACGTTTGAATATACGGGACTGATTTTCGTGTTTACGGCGTACGCTTTCGTTGACAACGGTAACGTAGCCGCCGGGCTCTACGTGATTGATCACATGTTTTTTGCGCTTGCGATTGCAATCAAGACGTATTTTCAAAAGATAGCTGACCCTGCAGATATCGCGTCGACAGCTGGGGTTTCTTTTACGATCAATCACATCGCGGCCGTAATCATCCCGGCTGTCTTTGGGATCATTTGGATTACATCGCCGAGTTTGGTCTTTTTGATCGGTGCCGCCATCGCCGCTTGCTCCTTAATTCTTTCGCAGAATGTCCCGTCGATCCCGAGTCGTGGCAACGAAGTCGTCCTGGGTCGTGTGGCTTAGCGGTTGCATCGACGGATCCAATTCACCATCGTGACAACTTTTGAGGATCGCAACATATGGGTGCGCTACCGTTATCGGGTTACAAGGTTCTCGATTTAACCATCGCTCGGGCAGGCCCCACGGCGGTGCGATTGCTCGCTGATTGGGGAGCTGATGTCATCAAGATCGAGCCACCCGCGACAGCGGGCTCTATTACTGGGACTCGGCGGGGTCCGGATGAGCAAAACTTGCATCGCAACAAACGTGGTTTGTGCATAGACCTGAAAAACAAGGCAGGGCACGTCTTGTTCTTGGATTTAGCCAAGCAAGCGGATGTGATCGTTGAAAACTTTCGCGCCGACGTAAAACACCGATTGCAAATTGATTACGAGTCGGTTCGTGCCGTTAACGAACGGGTGATATACGCAAGCATCTCCGGTTTCGGTCAGGAAGGGCCTTACCGTGATCGTCCCGGCGTCGACCAGATCGTGCAAGGAATGAGCGGGCTCATGTCGATCACGGGAGAACCGGGTCGCGGTCCTATGCGAGTCGGTATTGCGATTAGTGATACCGCCGCAGGGATGTTCCTTGGTCAAGGTATTTTGCTCGCGCTATTGGATCGTGAGCGCACCGGTAAGGGTCAGTGGGTTCATACCTCGTTGCTTGAGTCTATGTTATCGAAGCTCGACTTCCAGGGCGCGAGGTACACGATGCTCGGGGACGTTCCCGCGCAGCAGGGCAATGATCATCCGACGGCTTTCCCGATGGGAACATTTGCGTGCGCGGATGGATTCGTAAATATCGCGGCGCCAACGGAACGCATGTGGGCGAGCTTTCTTGACGCGGTTGAGGATGACGATTTGCGTCACCGTGAGGAGTACGCGTCGGCTCGCGATCGTCTCCACCACAAGCAGCAGCTTAAGGTTGATATGGAGTCCGCCATCGCATCATTCAGTACACTTGAGCTTGTTGAAAAACTTAACGATGCAGGTGTGCCGTGTGGCCCGATCAACGATATTAAAGAGGGCTTCGATAATCCGCAGGCCGAGTTTCTGCGAATGCAAGTGCCAGCACCACATGCTGATCTCGGAGACGTTCAATTGATACGGTCGCCCATTAATTTGTCTAGCCATGCCCATCCCGAGGCGTTTCATCATGCCGCGCCAGATCCGGGCGAACATAGTCGTGACGTACTGGCAAGTTTCGACATCGATGAGGCCCGAATTAAGTCCCTCGTTGAAGAAGGTGCCGTCGCATAGCTGGCGACTGATCGGAATGAAATGACACTAGCTCTGGATCGAAATCAAGAGCCGGTGTCCTCAAAACATGAATCTAGCTCACCCTGTTAAAGCTGCGATCACGGCATCAATGCATCCATCCGCCTTTGATCTCATTTCGGCATCGTTGGCGTCTTGGATAGGATGAGGAACGAAGACGCGGCGCGCATCTCGCATTCCCAATGCATTGGCCTGGGTTTCTGCGGCATCCTCAAATTCGCTCGACGCGACACTCACCGAGGGAATCCCTTGGATCTCAAACCATACCGTGTCATGCAAACTGCACGTGGTACAGGAGCCTCAGTCCGCTAGAGCTTCAACAACGAAATCGTTGTTAGCTTTGATCTCCTGACGTAACGATCCCGGGGCCGGTTTCGTGAACGTGGGTTTGGTATACCGGTTAATCTTAATTAGCGGTAGTTTTTCGTGGAGCTTCGCTTCCAACTGATCAAGCAACACGTTGCCGCGTGGCTTGGCGATGTCTAGTAACGCGAGCGTCCCGACAATTTCCGTTGGTCGTTTGGTTACTGATCGTTCAATCGGGACTCGTTCGTCGGTCGGATCTAAGATGGTCGTCATGTTTGGCCTCATGCAATTACGACGTTTGTTTCTGTCATTATGAACTACGTTTATACATCAATCTTACGGGATACCGGAATGGATCCCATAGGTCCGCTGGCCCATCCATGGAAAGCGGCTGAAAATTTTCCTGCGTCGGAGCCTGCAACGACAATATGAATGTTGTCCTCCGATGCGAATTTTGGAGAAGGGCGATTGAGCATATCGTCGGTCATGCTCGCGGCTCTGGCGGGATCAATCCCGGCCCCTGAGACGTCGTCTGCCACCAGGTCCTTCAAGGGAACGGTAGTAACTTCCTGGATGCGTCGTCGTATGTCGGCTTTGGTGTATCCGTCGCGTTCTAGCGTGTCGACGTGTTCAGGACAGACGACCAATATCCCGTCGCCGCCGTTATGGGCGCGGACGTGGTGTGCGGATTCCATTGACAAACCGAAGCTGCCCGCGAGTTGCGGTGCAGATCGGGAATTTTGGTCAACAATTAGTGTGGGTCCGCTCGACATTGCGAAGACCGTGACGACTGAATCGTTCTTGTCGAAGCCACGTTCGACGTGCAGTGGGTCCCAAGAACTGCGTTCTTCCCATTCGCCGAAACACATGGTGAATTTCATGGGACTCCCGAGCGTTGAGCGTTCAGTCCCGCCTGGCTCGGCGCCGCCGATATTACGGACGGCTAATCGCACGGCGCGACCGATGGTGGCGTTTGCTCTCGATCCCTGACCCAGTGCCGACATACGGACGTTTAGTCCAATACGCTCGCGGATGGGTCCGTTAATGATCATGACGGGCGATGCGCCCATGGTGGTTGCAAACACACCGTGGCAATTGAATTCGTCGGTACATATGGCTTCGATCGCTGCGATAACGACGGGCAAATACTCGGGCCGGCATCCCGCGAGGACCGCGTTCACGGCGATCTTTTCTACGGTTGCTGGTGCCATGTTTGGCGGCATCGTTGCAACAAGCTCTTGGGAATCGCGAGACGTCCCTGCGAGCATCCTCATCACTCGTTCTGGGGTAGGTGGAACGACGGGTAGACCATCGGTAAAGCCTTGATCGAACATGAATTCGTGGACATCGTCACTTGGTGCAATTTCGATTTTGCGTGCCCGAAGGGGACTATTTTCTGCTTCGGCCCGCAATCGGTCTGCTATGACGGGGTCTTGCGTTAGTGAGCCGCATCCAGGACGCCATTCTGGGTAATCGTCCCAATCAATTTGGGTATCTGAAAGGTGTTTGTCAAAAAAGCCCGACCACTCTTTACGGTCGAAGCCGACCAATCGATCAAGTTCCTTTCCGTCGGCATCGGCAAGCACAACGAGAGGCACCGTTTCCACGTCGTACGCGAAAGACACCTTCAGCGTGGAGTCATCAAGTAGCGGCATCGTCAATCCATGCCTTTCAATCAACGTCTCATTGCCTTCGGCAGTTTGGCCTGCGGTCAATGTAAGGGCTTTCGTTGACGAATTCGCTGCTTCCAACAGAGGCATCACGAGGTTACAGGTCGGACAATCCTCCTTTACGAAACAAATAACTGTTCGATTCGCCTCAGGGAACGCATGCTGGCCCCCGATCATGTCTTCGAGAGCGAATGCGGGAAGGATTGCGCCGGCCATGTTAATGAATCTCGGCGGCCTGCCCTTGGGCCTTGTGTAATGCGTCCATATTAAAACCTGGTTGTTGGGCAGCTTCGATAATCACTCTCTCACGCCTAGCGATGGCCGCTGCAGCGGCCGCTACCTGAGAAGCTACGTCTAGAGGGATCACTACGGCTCCATGTTGATCGGCATGGATAAGATCGCCATCGACAACGCGCATGCCTGCAACGCTAACGGGGCAAGCGTAAGCGACCGTATGAACGTACGCGTGCGATGGTCCGATGCGGTCGGCAAGCAACTGAAATCCGGGCGCAATATCCGGCAGATCACGAACGCTGCCGTCCGTGATCACGCCTAAAGAGCCTAAACCGCGATGGATATTGCTATTTACCTCCCCCCACATGGAGCCGTAGCCGCGTGATTCGCCGTCCAGATCTTGGATGATGGCGATGCTGGGTTTCGGGCCACCTTCATCCACGTATCGGTAGTAGCCATCTCCAATTTCACGTGCCTCTTGCCCGCGCTTATCGTTTGGGTGCATGGCTCGTATTGTTGCAGTCCGTGCAAACCCCACCATGCTCCCAAGTTCAGGTCGAGAACAAACGAGGGGATCGGTGGTGTATCCGTAGCCACGACGCGCTGGGACGACAACTTCGAGCGCATTACATACGGTAGGCGTGTCGAGTTCCCTAAGTGCATCCAACACGGATTCGTCGATTTCGCTCATAACTTCTTTCTCTCAAGGTTTTAACGGTATGGTAACAACTCATATGGGAAATAAATCAACTATGAAACTTGGGTTCAGTTTGCCGAACAACCAGGGGATCGCGCACGTTAACGATCTGGTAACGCTTGCCGTCGAAGCGGAATCCCTGGGATATCACTCCGTCTGGGTCAGTGAGCACTTGTTTCATGCAACCTACGTCGCGAGTCGTCTTGGCGATGCGCCCTACCATGAGGCGCTCACTATCTTAACGGCGGTGGCAGGAGCAACGTCGAAGGTCCGTTTGGGCACGTCGGTTCTGGTTCTACCTTGGCATCACCCGGTACAGCTCGCGAAAAGAGTTGCTTCCTTGGACGACTATTCAGGAGGGAGGGTTAGCTTAGGGGTTGGTGTTGCTCAGACTGAAGATGAATTCGAAAACCTTGGTGTTTCCTTTACTCATCGAGGTCGAATCGCCGATGAGATGTTAACGGCGATGAAGATACTTTGGACTGAAAGGTATCCAATATTTAATGGAAAGTACTTTAATTTCAATGATTTACAGTTTGAACCTAAACCAGTTCAAAAACCGTATCCGCCGTTATTGATCGGGGGGACTTCAAGGCGAGCAATCGAACGGGTCGTAGAGCACGGCGATGGTTGGCATACGCTCAGCCAGAGTCCGCAAGATATAGCTCCCGTTGTGAACGAACTTCGACAGAGGAAAAGTGACACGATCGACGTATCGGTACGTTCGATGACGACTATTATGGATCGATCGTGGGATCGCCCCGTCGAAGAGCGAGTCACCATGAAAGGCACTCTAGAAGAACTAGCGGCAATGCTCCAAGCATACGAGCACGCTGGTGTAGACGAGGTCGTTCTTGATAGCCATTCGCGAGACGTAGAGACGAATCGCCATATTCTGCGGTCGTTTGCTGATCTGAATGGGTAAGAATGACATCTGCGTGCTAGTCTCACCTTGAGCGAGATCAGGAGATTCCAGTGCCCCACGATTTAGTCATTCGCAATGGATCCGTTGTTGATGGAACCGGCTCCCCGCCGCGAAGAGCGGACCTTGCCGTCGACGGGGATCGGATCGTGGCGGTTGGTGATGTGCCTTCCAGAGCGAAGCGGGAAATCGACGCTGACGGAAAAACGGTGACTCCTGGATTTGTGGATATTCATACGCACCTCGATGCGCAAATTGCCTGGGATCCCATAGCCTCTTCGTCGTGCTATCACGGAGTTACGTCGGTTGTACTTGGCAACTGCGGAGTAACCTTTGCCCCGTGTAAACCCGAGGACAGAGACTACCTTGCCAATTTGATGGAGTCGGTCGAGGACATACCAGCCGAATCTATCAACGCCGGGTTGGATTGGGATTGGGAATCCTATGGCGAGTATTTGGATGCTCTCGATCGAATGGATAAGGGCGTAAACGTTGGGGGCATGGTCGGTCATTGTGCTGTTAGATACCACGCAATGGGTGAGCGTAGTCTGGATGAGGCCCCGGCTGGCAACGAAGATATCGAAAAGATTTGTGATTTGGTCGACGAGGCAATCGGGTCGGGAGCGTTAGGTTTCTCAACGTCGCGGACGTTTATGCATCGAGTTCCGGACGGGAGGTTTGTACCAGGCACCCATGCTGCGAAAAACGAGTTGCTCGCAATAGGCCGCGTAATGGGCAAACACGGTAAAGGCGTTTTCGAGGGGGCATTACGGTTGGGGGAACGCGATCACGAAAAAGGTCTTCCCAAAACGCGCGATGAAATCGCGTGGGTGGGGCAGCTAAGTCGTGAAAATAATTTGAACGCTACGTTTGGTGTTGTGCACAGTTATCGAAGGCCAGAACTGTATCGTCAGATAATTGGATTTGTAGAAGAAGAAAACGCCAAGGGTGCGCGGCTCAGACCTCAAACCACGGCACGAGGCGTTGGTGGGCTTTTTGCGTTGGATCATAGGACCCCGTTTGCAGCGTCTAGTAGTTGGAAGGCGCTAGCAGAACTCCCGATGGCGAAACGGGTAGAAGCGTTAGAGGATGAGACCATTCGTCGAAATTTGATTGATCTTGATCAACCGGCACAAATCGACTTCAGTCTTGCGTTTATATTGACTGACGGAAAGGTGGATTACGCGCACGACGCGTCGAACTCTCTGGCGTCCTATGCCTCGGAGCGAAACCTCTCTGCGGTTGAGGCGTTTATCGAATTAAATCGAGAACACAAAGGCCGAGTGGTGCTTTATCACCCAGGTTTGAATCAAAGCATGGATGCCGTTCAAGAAATGATTACTAACCCAATCGTCGCAATGGGTCTCGGAGATTCTGGCGCGCATGTAGGTCAGATTATGGATGCAAGTTCACCCACTTGGTTGTTGAGCCATTGGGTGAGAGACCGGCAAGTGATATCCCTTGAAGAGGCGATTCGTGGTTGGACTAGCGATACAGCTCAAATTTTTGGGATTGCTGATCGTGGTGTTTTGCGTGAAGGTGCGCGAGCAGACATCAATGTGATCGACATCGATGAATTATCGTTGGGGCTACCTGAGTACAAACATGACTTCCCTGCGGGAGCGGGTCGTTATGTCCAACGGGGTAGTGGATACGATCAGGTGATCGTGAATGGGGCGGTATTCATGGAAGACGGACAACATACGGGGGCATATGCAGGACGGGTATTAAGGAACTGATGTCTTCGACGAGCCAGCAGAAGGAGTTTGTTTGACAGAATAGGGCGCGAGAGTAAGATACGCGACCGGTTAGCGCGGGTGTTTAGCTCAGTTGGGAGAGCGACGGCCTTACAAGCCGTAG
>CEWR01293282.1_pt1 | contig 32139 bp, 17 predicted proteins | sample 356321 | NCBI WGS metagenome assembly CEWR01 (sample SAMEA2621551, study PRJEB7988) | marine metagenome | biome: marine biome (ENVO:00000447); feature: mesopelagic zone (ENVO:00000213); material: "saline water (ENVO:00002010), including plankton (ENVO:xxxxxxxx)" | depth 790 m
CTTCTGTTAAATTGAGATGACAGACACACTTTAGTGCACACTACCAAACTTCTTTTAAATAGCTAGGTAATAAACGGGCCCATTCCGGGCGTTTATTCTTTGGACCTCCACCTCCTGAAATTCCAGGAGTATTATCGCGCCCAACTTGTTGTGGATAATAGCCTGTTAATAGCGCTGCTCTTGAAGGCCAACATCGACCAGTATTATTAAATTGAGTAAATCGCAAACCAGCTGCTGCCAATTTATCTAAATTCGGTGTTGCTATCTCACCACCATAACGACCCAAATCTGAAAAGCCAAGGTCATCAGCTAGTATCACCACAATATTTGGAGACTTTATTACTTCTGTCAAACAACTTGTACATAAAAACAGCAGTACTCCTAGTAAGAATAGTTGTCTGTTTATTTGTTTTATTTGTTGCATCAGTTAATTTTTATTAGAAGTCAATTTCTTTCTTTTAGCAGATAGCCTATTTCGAAACGAGTTATCTTACCGGTGTAAATTTTAGCAATTGAACACCACTCTGCGTAAATGGTTGACTTTTATAGACAACCTTACCATCAGTAATAGTTACAGGTAAATTCTTTCCAACGACTCCAATTTTAGAGAGCTGCTCATATTTTTGATACAAGCCATTCTTACGGTACTTCTTTTGAGACATGATAATCTTATCAACAGGCCCCTCCCAACCTTCTTTTGCATTTCGAGCATGAAAGCGTCCCTCTTTTACTGTCAAATCCGGATGCGTATCCAATTCCTCTTTTAAATCATAATACCATGAGGCATTACCACTTTGTTCATTGATAATGGTATGATCTAATGACCATTTCTTGTGCTTCGCAATGTTTTCTCCAGCAATATTGAGCGTTATGGTGTTATCAATGCTGTGGTCTCTTTTCCCTTTTAAAGTACCTTGATGTAAAGGATCCCAATTGTAATTGTAAATCATTACATACAGGCTGCCATCTTTCCAAGCAGAGAGTGCCCCATGCTTTAATTTTTCACTTTCCGCCTTCGTGTTTTTCTTTACCGCGACCAAAGTACCCCCTTCCATTTCGTGCAACATCTCACATACACGAGCGATTGGATAAAATTGCCCAAAGCCTTTCTGAAACCAAAAACTTGTTTTATAAACTCCGTATTGATTGTAAGCCAAATCCATCACATAAGCGTGCATGCCAGCCATCCACTCTGTCTGCCACAACCATTCGGCATCAACAAGGCTAGGCAAATCGCCATACTCGTGAACATCTATGGCAAACCATTTTGGTATCACGTCATTATCTGTTGTGTATTTTCGTAGCGACTTATACTTGCCATCAAGTAGTTGCCGTGCCTTGCTAAAACAAGATTCAAAGGGCAATGCATTTGCTGTAGGGTTAGCTGTTGCCAGATTGGTGTAAGCCGTGAATGCCAAATACGTGATCCGCGTACCTACTTCGCCAGTAGCATAATTGGTACCGTTCGCACAATGCTCTAAAAACTCCTCTACAGAGCCCAATTTACGTCCATTCCATATATCTTTACTCGATCCGGCTTCCTTCGTAGCCAACCACATTCCTATAAAATTTCCAGGACCTATATAAGCATTGGGGATTACGTCTAACACTGAATCCACCGTATAGTCATAATGCATCTGGTACTCTTCCCAGGTGGCCAACCAATGGTTCCCATTATTAGGTTCGGTACCAACTCTAAACATCCATTTTGTAACTTCTTCTTTTCCAAAAGCATCTACACAGGCTTGTACAAACTTATTGACGTACTTTTGCCATACTAGAAAATCTTTAGCGGGTCCACAATAACCATAATTTTTCCACCAATATTTAACCGTTTCGGGAGATGGTTTGTCTTTACCATAGGCATAGCCATCTTTCCAATGTGCCAATGCCCAAGGCACCTGATCTAACACAATTGCTGGTCTAACGCCATGATCTAACTCTGACTGTAATATTTCTATCAATCCTGTAAAATCACATATAGGCTCGCCATTTTTAACCTCCTTAAGCCAATGATGTTTATCAGCTTGCTTATACCCCCCCATGATGCGGACATTTTTCATTTCGCTTAGCTGAAACTTCGAATTCGTAACTTTTTTTGGATTTTTAACAAATGAAAAACCATGACCGTTCGTAGATTTCCAGCTGTTCCATATCGTATTCCGTTTACCTGTCCACTGATTGGTACTGTCAGCGAACACATCAATTTCAAAATTTTGAGATTGATTGCCAGAAATTTTTCTTGGCTTCGTAATCGGTGCAGGATATGGAGTTGGAACAGGATTATCATAGGGTATCAGATAGCGTGGATCTGCATCAACTCCAGCAGGAGCTCCATGAAGTGGCCCCTTATAATGACTGTCGTCCCACTTTAGCTTAGACCTTCCTTCTTTAGGTAGTGAGGCAGACCATGTATCCAGTTTCGAAGCCAGTTGAGCTGCTTTTTCAGGATATTGGTTGATGACATTGTATAACTCACTAGGATCTTCCGAAATCTTAAAAAGACGATCTCCTGATTGGATGCGCCATAGTTTCCAGTCTCCCTCGCGAAGTGCTTGCGATTCGAAAAAATCCCAAAACATAGGTTGGGTACGTGTAATTGCTGCTTCTTTTCCGGTAAGTCGGGGTAAAATATTAACTCCGTCAAATTCGGATGGGATCTCACCGCCACCGACAGCCAATGATGTGGCCGTAAAGTCAAGTGCCGTTACCATTTCGTCTATAATTTGTCCCGGTAAAATTTTACCTTTCCAGTATGCAAACATAGGGACACGTATGCCACCTTCGGTAAGACCACCTTTGGCACCTCGCATCGGTACGTTGTTAGATCCGTTCCACCCTTTTACGTCAGGAGTGCCTCCACCTGTTCTAAGTTTAGAGGGTGCTCCATTATCACCTGCAAAGAGGATCAACGTATTCTCTTCCAATCCGTGTTCTCTTAACTTTTGCATCACACCACCAATAGCATCATCCATTGCCTTTAGCAAAGAAAGCCCTTGGCGTCGCACATCATCCTGCTTAGCATCATAATGCGGATAGTCCTGTTCTGGAAAATTCTTATAATACGGATCACTCTTATCAATACGGGGTACATGAGGTCCGAACATCGGGAAATATAGAAAAAATTTAGTATCCTTATTACGCTCAATAATAGCCTCTGCATATTTTCCCTGTAGTATCACACGGTTTTGTATGCCTTCAGGAAAGGCATCAATCTTTTGATGTGGAATGGTATTTCCTTCTAAATCTATATTTGCATAGCCCGGAACCGTTGAACCTACCCAATATTCATCAAATCCTCGTCCCCGCGGATCGTACTTGCCATTGTTGTCATTATTAGGACCACAGTGCCATTTCCCCGAAAAACCGGTTACATACCCCCTTTTTTTCATCCTATCTGCTATTGTTAGCAAGGGCTGACCTACCATGTCGGATCCCACCGGATAGGTTCGTGGCATCACACCTTTGCCCTCTCCTGTATCTGAATGATTGCCAGAGAAACCGAATTCGTTCTGAGTACGTCCCGCCATAAGTCCCGACCGCGATGGCCGGCATTGTGGCGCAGGGCTATACCCATTTGTAAATAAAACACCATTTCGTGCCAGTTTATTCATCTGCGGAGTATCCACATTCTTGTCGATACCATACGCACCCAAATCTGTGTACCCATGATCATCAGAATATATAATAATGATATTTGGACTCTTTTGTGCAAAAGACGAAACAGCAACCATTACCAATGCTATTGCCACTATACTTGTATTCCTAATTGTTTTCCCCATATTAAATTTTTTCAGTTTCGTAAACCTGACAGGCAAATATACCCCAATAAGAAGTTACGATTCGTTCGCTTTTGTTAGAAAAATGATTGAATCTGTAAGTTATCTCCAACTTTAAGTATGTAAATGAAACACATCATTTTCTGCATTTTAAATTGATTATTTATTTTTTCATCATCTTGTATACTCCCAACCGACAATGCGTCAAAATTCTCATAAAACTAAATCCATTGAATAGCTGTTTCTTTATAAGTATCCATTACTTATATTTCAATACAAAAGTATAGGTACCAGGAAAGGCTATAAATTCAATTGAATTTTCATCTTTCATCAGCATTTTAACATTTTTAGTATCAATGAATGCTTGTCCATTTAACAGCAAACTATCTTCACTATTTGCTGGAATCACAATTTTTGCTGTTGTATTTGGAGGAACGGTGGCTTTTAATTCAAACAGCCCATTTTTAACTTTCCACGACGAACTTACTTTGCCATAAGGAGAATCGTAACTTGCCTCGGCCGATGTAAGCGGACCTCCCGGCATAGGTGCAATACGTATTTCTTTATATCCCGCTTTTATGGGTTTGATACCTGCCACTCTTTCATACATCCACTGTCCAATAGCACCGTAAGCATAGTGGTTAAATGAATTCATTCCCTCTTTATGAAATCCGTCTTTGTGCGTATAACTGTCCCAACGCTCCCACATCGTAGTGGCTCCCTGGTTTATGGAATAAAACCAAGAAGGATAGCTTTCCTGAAACAGAATGGTGTACATCAAATCAATTTCACCAAGCGCATCTCAAACCATCGGAAGAATAGGGGTCCCCAAAAATCCGGTTCGTAAGTGATTGTCACATTCAGCAATAACACGTAGTAAATGTTTACTCACCAGCTGTTTCTTTTCTTTTGAAAGCAAGTCAAATGCCAGCGCTAGCAAATATTCCGTCTGTGTTTCAATTTCAAATCTCACCCGCCCATTTGCATCAAAGAATTCCTTTTCAAAGGCCCTTTTTACTTCCATGAGCAAACGTTCTAAACGGATAACATCCTCTGTTTTACCCAACACTTTTGCACTGCGGATTGTCAATTCAATCGACCTCGCATAATAGGCAGTTGACACAAAATCGGCAGGCGTATCACTTCGTCGCATGGCTCCTGCGTTTTCTCTTGGTTGTGGAAATGGCTGCAACCAGTCGCTAAAACTAAACATGCTAACAATGTTACCAGTTGATTTTGATGCATAATAGCCAAGCCATCGTTTCATCATATCGTAATTTTCTTCCAACACACGAACATCACCTGTTCTGAAATACAATTCCCAGAGAACAATTACACAGGCATCTCCCCAGCCCGATGACGCCCTTGCCCCCAGGTTATTAGGCACCACAAAAGGAATCCCGCCATTGGCAAATTGTTCTTGACGTACACTCTGCAACCAGCCCGCCCAAAAGGCATACATACTGGCATTATAAATGGAAGTTGGCGCAATCACCTGCGCATCACCTGTCCAGCCCAAACGTTCGTCGCGTTGTGGACAATCGGTAGGGATATCGAAGAAATTACTTTTTAATCCCCAGCTTATATTACTTTGTAGTTGATTTAATTTTTCGTGGGAAGAAGAAAAAGTACCATTCATTTTAAAATCGGAATACTGAACAATAGCAGTTACCCAATCCTTTTGAGGTTTCGCACCAACAGAGAACCCACTGAGTTCAATATACCGGTACCCGTGAAAAGTGAAGCTTGGTCGCCATTCAATTTCACCGTCCTCAGCAGCAATATAGTAATCCGTTGATAATGCCGTGCGATAATTGTCGGTATATAAGGTGCCATCTCTATCCAACATTTCAGCAAAACGAATCCGCAAAGTGTCACCCTTTTTCATCAATATATGTACCAAAGGAACACCAACATTGTTTTGTCCCATATCGAAAATTGGTTTTCCGGCTACAGGTTCAGTAATATTTTTAACGGAGAGTATTTCTTTATCTTTTACGCCCTCGTAACGTTTGGGTAGTAATAATATACTGTCGGAAAGCTTCTGTTCAACTACAGAAATCCACTGTGAATCGTCAAAGTCATTCTTGTTCCATTCGCCTAATTCGTAATTGGCATCATAGGTTTCACCGTCGTAAATTTTTGACGAACGTATGGGGCCGTTCTGAGTTACTTTCCAGCTATCATCAGAAACAAAAGTTTGTGTGCCTTCTGAATTTTCAATCTCCAACTGGTATAATAACTGAGGTGTATGTTCAACACTCTTTTTGGTCCTTCGCAGATTGATACGTCCCGAATGCCAACCTTGAGCTACAGTAGCTCCAATGGTGTTTTCGCCCTCTTTTAATAAATCAGTTACATCATAGGTAAGCGTACTGATACTTTTTGTTGAGGGTGTCCATCCTGGAGACATTACATCATTCCCAACTTTCTGTCCATTAATGTATGCTTCGTAAACTCCTTTAGCAGTAATATAAAGCCGTGCTCTTTTTACCTTTGAGTGGAGGTTTATTTCTTTTCTAAAATATTGAGGCCTGAATACTACCGAGCCTCGTGCATCTTTTTCGGTTAACTCATTCGCAGGAATGCGAATCCATTTCCCCTGCCAATCGCTATTCTTTAAAAGCCCAAGTTCAAAAGAAGCTGTTTCACTCCATTTTGAAGCTTCGCCGTTCTTGTCCCAATACTTTACCTGCCAAAATACTTTTTGTTTTGAACTCAAATTTTCACCTCCATATTTTACAAATAAGGACTGGTCAGATTGATTTTTTTTGCTTTCCCATACATCCGCGTTATTGGGCAGTAAATCGGGTGAACTTGCTACGACTATTGAATAACTGCTCTGGGTATGTGCCGGAAGTTTCCAAGAGAACGAGGGACTGTTATCATGAAATCCTATTGGATTTGATAAACTCTCGCTAACGGTTAGGTCGTATGGAGTTAAATTTACTGGATCTATACTACAGGAATTAAAGATAGCGCTTAGAAAAATCCCAATAATAAATAGGCTTTGCCTTGTTGTTTTTTTCATGAGTGTTTCAATATTTTTTTATTCCCTCAATTCTACACCAACTAAACCGCTTGAAATACGATTGTAATCCTTTGTCCATTCTTGTGCTGTAGGATTCTCTTTTAGGCTACTGCAATAATTTGCAAGTGTGTTTGTTAGTTTTATTTCAATTTTATTCGCGCCTTGTTTTGCGAATGCACTTACATCATAGCAATGGTTTCCATACCATTTCAACCCAGCAGGTTTTCCATTTAATACAAGTTCAGTAACAGCTTGGTTTACCTCCTTTAGTTTGATGAATTTAAGATTTCCTGAATTGTGAAATGTCGTGGAATAAGTAACCGTTCCTGCAAAACTTTTTATAGCTTCGTCGTCAGACAAATTAAAATCGATCAACTTTTTCATTTTTTCTGTAAATATGGTACCGTTTGTATGTTCAAACTTCACATCCCATACGGCAGTTAACTCAGTATGCTTATCAGCGATCTGTTTGGACTCATACTTTGGCAATTTAAGATCTACTGATTCGTAAACAATCAGTGCAGACTCTAAAGCATCCAGTTTAAGGTGCAATTTATTATTGTCATTATACGGTAAGGCAAAACGTTTTCCCGTTTCCGGAATCCAAATATAAGGTACTTTATTACCTGTTTTAAAGGCAACCTCCACTTCCACTTCTTTCTTTCGATCTGAATTGACAAAGAAATAGAGCTCCTGATCATTTAACTGCTGTTTCATAAAATAGAGATGACTAGCAGGCTTGCTAATTTTCACCTGTGGTTCCAAATCTATTTTCTTTATGATTTCGTTTGTCCATACTAACAAATCTACTGACTTTTTAGGTGCAGCAGTTTGAATTACACCAGCGTAATCAACGATACTTTCTATCGCTTGTTTTACAATTATATCATTCTTTTCTGCATTGCTATATGAGAGTGAGCGATACGGTGCTTCTCCTATGATAATTACTTTACCACCAGCCTTTGCATACGCTTTCAGTTTTAGTGCTGCCTGTGGAGTTAGCGACTCAACTTCTGTTAGTAGTAGGGCATCATAACTCATTTTACCACAAATTAACTTCTTGCCTTTAATAATGGCCGTTTCCAATACCGGTTGATGAATATAATCACAGGAGCTCCCCAGATTACTAATCGGTTGCCAAAGACGTGAATAATACCATGGTTTTTCGTTGAAAACTTCACGTGCCGGACTTTCTTCTCCCCAATAATCACGAAGACGACCTAGTACCGCAATTTGTGCAGTAGGCTTTGAATTTTGAAAAACAGAAGAGAGCTTTGAATTGTAGTCTGTCCAGTTCTTAAAATAGTTCCACCATGTATTTTGTTCGCTAAAATAAGAACCATAACGAATCCATCCTGGGAATCCTGCCTCAGGCGGTGAATAGTTATATCCATGCAATACTGCGTGGTTCATCCCAGTGATAAAATTCAAATCATCTACCTGCTTTATAGTTTCAAGCGATGTTTTAAACACACCCCCTAAATTGGTCATCGCTTCACAACTCGTAATACTCTTTCCCGTAATATGAGCGCCAGACGAAGCTGCTTTATTCCATAGCATATATCCATGGTCTTCCAGCCAAGTAAATTCAGAGGTTTCTGCTTCATCCCTTCCTTTGGAATAAATCCAGTTGTTGCTTTCAGGAATATCAGGAATCATATTCCCCTGAAATAGTCCCATATAGTAAGGAGTACCATACGCCTGGTAACGACAAAGCACACCATTGTCTGTACAAAATTTCTGAAACTGCATGGTAAATCGTTCTAAAAACACCTTAATGATCGTATTGTAAAAATCATACTGAACACGCTTGATCGTTTCTGCCATTTCATCAGAAGTATCATATCTATTAGGAACGTTATGTGGTTGAATTACCAAAGGCAGATAGGGCGTGATATCGTAGCCATTGCGTGCCAAAAACTGCGCAGCCATATCGTCTGTCCAGTTTGAGCCCCCAAGTTCTATACTATCACAAAACAATACCCTTACAAGTTCTGAGAGTGCTAAACCTGTCTCCTTTTCAAGGACTTTAAGTCTATTTAAATAGCCCATTACTGCATCGACATTGTAGTGATCCATAATAGGACCATCAGCACCAGGAGAACCGTGATATACCGATTTAAAATTTCGTTCATTATAGACAAAAACCAGCATATAATCCCTATTGCCTGTTTTGTAAACTAAGGTATTGTTCTTCACTTCTGATGTAATATCTATGATCTGATTTAACGAATTCATAGCTACTGGAATAAGCTTTATCGATTGCAACGCTACATCACTATTTTCTTTGGTTATTGACGACCCCGGAGAGTGTTTGCTTTTAAAAACCAAATAGTTATCTAAGTCTATCTCTATTGTTCTATTCGCTTTTACATGTTCTTTTTTAATTCCAAGTCGTTGGGTCGTTTCATCTTCTTTTAGAAATTTTCCGCCAAATGGCCAACCCGACCCCACTATTAGATCTGTTATCAACCCTAACTCCCGAGCTTCGGCACTGGCTACTTTCACCATATTACACCACTCTTCTCCTGCCCATTGAAGTGGAGGTATATCCGTTTTTACAGCCTGAGCGGGCATAGCAATTGAGTTGATTTCAACTCCCCCAATACCTGCTTCTTTCATCACAGCAAGTTCACGTTTTATCTCATCTGCTTCTATAGCGTTTCCATTCCACCACCAACGAACCATAGGACGTGCATCCGCGGTAGGATTTTGGAATTTGTGGAATAGGCTGCTTTCTTCTTTTTTGCTTTCACAACTTGATAGAAACAGTACACTAATAAGTACTATTTGGGCTACTATTTTCATTCTCTTTATTGATTATTTTACATTTGACTCATCCCCTCACCACCATATGCTTTACGCATAAACTTAAGGCTTTTGGGTTGCCACAGTGGTGCAACATTTTTTCTATTCCAATCTCTCCAGAGTTTTTTCAGTTCTGCAGCTTTTTTCGGGTATTTTTGGATAAGATTACTTTCTTCACTTATATCATTTGTCAGGTTATACAGACCGACCGTTTTACTTTTTGGATCTGAGACCCACTTCCAATCTCCGGAACGCACAGCACACCATCCTTTATAACGCCAAAAAACAGCTTCAGAAAGTTCCTTTTCTGATTCCTTCCCTTTTAAATAAGGAAGAATATTAACACCAGGCAACTGCTTTTGTGGCAATGCACCTGCTGCTGCAAGAACAGTTGGCAGCACATCAAGAGTTGATACGGGACGGTTACAAGTCGTTCCCAATGGCAAAGAACCGCCCTTCCATTGCACTACAAATGGCACGCGAATTCCACCCTCGTAAAGCGTTCCTTTTCCTTTTTTCAAGGGTAGATTATTTTCATCTACATAACCAAGGGTACTCTTTGCGCCAACTGGAGAACCATTATCGCTAATAAATAGAATCATTGTATTTTCTTCAAGACCCAGTTCGTTTAATTTCTTCATTATCCTACCTACCGAATTGTCCAATGCGGTAATCATACCTGCATAGGTCCGTCGTTTTTTACTTTTTATATGGCTGTTGGCTGCGATCTCCTCTTCCGGCGCTTCGAAAGGAACATGTGGCGCATTAAAAGCTACATAAAGAAAGAAAGGATCCTCTTTATAAGTATCAATAAATTCAATAGCACCATCCGTTAGTTGATGGGTAAGGTATTTAGTTTCTTTTACTAATATCCCTGGTCCACGGGAAACGACTACATGTTCCGGACCCTTCTTCATAGGCCAGTAATGCCTTGCACCAATAATATGTCCGTAATAAAAATCAAATCCACGGTTGATAGGATTGTCCTCTTTTTGACGACCAAGATCCCATTTTCCAATCGCCCCAGTTTTATAACCGGCGGATTGCATCTGACCACCTATCGTGTTTATCTTTCTGTATAAACCAAAGGAGTCGCGAAACTCTTTTTCCGGATTTATTTCATAACCATAACGCTGCTGGTACTCACCAGACAAGAGTCCGGCGCGTGATGGCCCACACGATGGTGCAGTTACATATCCTGAAGTACACAATACCCCATTTGCTGCGATTTTGTCGATATGCGGTGTGCGAAGATCCTTACTACCATAGCATCCTAGTTCGCCATACCCCATGTCATCGACAAAAAAAAGCACAACATTTGGCTTTTCCTTCTGCTTAGAAATGGCATAGCCCGGTACTGCATTAATTAATACCAAAACTAAGAACAGTCCACATATTTTCAACATATTTTTAATCTTCATCATTCTTTGATTTCTAACTTTATTTTTTCTTTTTCTTCTTTGAGCTGCCTTTCTGATTGCCCTTCGTTTTCCAATCGTCAGGTTGCAAACCAATGTTTTCAGGTCTGTATTTCGTTGAATCAAAATCTGGATTGATCATAGGCACAAGCGTTCCTGATTCTTTAAGGTGGGCTTCAATCATCGCATCCAGTTTCTTTACTTTATCTGGATATGAGTCTGTTAGGTCATTTTCCTCACTAATATCCTCGGCCAGGTTATACAGTCGGTAATCATGTGCCCCGTTCTCTGCCCCATGGAAAATACGAATCAGTTTCCAATCTCCCGAATGAATTGTAATAGGTGTTGGAAGCCATTCTGGTACAGGCGGAGCTGTAGGGAAATAAGTAAAAATAGCATCACGCATTAGTTTATCTCCTAACAACGCCGGCATCAAATCGACCCCATCAAGTTTATGGTTTTTAGGCAGCGCAATACCGAGACCATTTAGTAACGTTGGATAGAAATCTGATGTTTGAATAATTTCATCACTTCGACTTCCAGGTTCGGTTACACCAGGCCATACAACGATTGCAGGAACTCGTATCCCTCCTTCAAAAACACAGGCTTTTCCTCCGCGTAACGGAAAATTACTGGTTGGACGTACATTACCATCCTGCGGAATTTTATTGTATATATTTCCACCATTGTCTGATATAAAAACTACAATCGTACGGTCGGCAATGCCGGCAGTATCCAGTGCATCCATCAATGCACCTACTGCATCGTCAAGCGACTCTACCATTGCGGCATAGGTGGGACTTTTTTGTGGACTGTTAGGGTCAATACGTTTTTTGTATTTTTCAACAAGTTTAGGTTTCGCATTAAAGGGTGCGTGCACAGAAAACTGCCAGTAGTTCATAAAAAAGGAGCCTCCTTTTGGTAAAGATTTCATCCAGTTTATAGCCTCTGTTGACATGCGATCCTCGATATGTTCTTCAGGAAAGTCCTTTGTAATATTATTCGCAAATCTCCAATCTCCGATAAAACCACCTACCGGACCAGGCTTATTCGTATGCGGGATATCAACAGTAAATCCATGCTCATATGGTGAATAGGGTTCAGGGCCCAAGTGCCATTTTCCAAAATGTGCTGTTGCATATCCTGCTTTATGAACTTGTTGACCAAGGGTAGGAATTTTTGGATCTAAGCGTGAAACGGACTCCACATTAATTGCCTTTTTTGAAGAGGAAGTAGATTTCGCATATTCTGGTTTTAATCGGACTGCTTCCTTGTGATGCACTGCAGAAGTAGACCCGTGTCGTGATGGAGTTTGTCCGGTTAAAATACTAGCTCGTGTTGGCGAACAAAGCGGACTGTTGGCATAAGCACGCGTAAAAGTCATACCGCGTTCTGCTAAGCGCAAGATATTAGGTGTCTCGTACAATTTTGTTGTTCCATAAAGCTCAGTATCACTCCAACCAAGGTCATCGGCAAGAATAAACACAACATTCATTGGTTTTTCTGATTTGTTATTTGGAACTTCTTGTGCCCCCATATTTATTGCTATTAAAAATAAAGCAACACTAAAATATTTACTATGCCATTTTTTCATACTCTATAAAATTTTCAGGTATCACGTTGACGTTTTAACGCAGTACCTTTGTTTGATATCCCCCTGGTTTCTCATCACAGGGATCCATTCGATTAAAATTAAGATTGTTTTGTAATTAGTGTTTATCAGTTCACAATAAGTTCACAATCCATTATACAACGAACCGAATATCCCCAGGCTTTTGCATCTCCATCAAGATGACTTATAACTTCTTTATTGTTGGCAAACCATCGAGCCATTGCTGTATCCTCCGTTCCTGTACTGGTCCAAATTCGTGACATCGCTGTAAAATTGGCAAATTGCCCATTCGTCTTACGACGCCCTGGTGCTTTTACATTAAATCCATAGTCATCAGTATTAGGCAGACTACCTGCTTTCCAGCCGGTACTAGATTTCAATGCAGTTCCTTCGGTTTCATTATGTCCATCACTCATTACAAATGCTTCCAGTTCGTTCCATTCATCATTGGTTGCTACATGCCAGTTAGCGGGAGCTAAGCCTTTTACATTAGCAACGGCATGCCAATTATAAAGCAATCCTAATAAAGCAACATTATCTACGCTACCGTTAGGATACGCGTATGCACCATCTATATTAGCAGCCCATGCTCCATTAGTTGCAGGAAATGTGACATCACTTCCATCACTATATTTTGTTGTTTTCAGATCTCCTTCCATCCATGTTAGCTCACCTATTTGAACGATATTATAAGTATTTCCATCAATATCATCAAATGTTGTTACTGTCTTTGGAACAAGTTTCATTGTTACATTTAGATCTCCACTAACAAAAAAGGTCCCACCAACAGGATAAAAACTATTATCCGCTGATTTTACTCTAAACAGGTTGTCTCCTGCCGGGAACTTTACTTCAACCTGACCTTCGCTATTAGTATATATACTTTCATCTCCTACGGTGATAAGAGCGTTTGCTAAAGGCGCATTTAAATTATCAACTACAGAAAAAGCGACGTTATAAATTCGAAGCATAGATATTGCAAAGTCTTTATCCGTTCCTCTTAATGGGAATGATTCTTCTGGCAAATCGGCATATCCTTCGCCCTTTACTTTATAGATATAATCGCCACTGACAACGCTAATTTCAGCTATTCCTTCACTATTTGTTTTAGTACTATCCGTAAATACAATATTTTCTTCCGAAACTCGGCTTTCACTTAAATACACTGTTACTCCCTCTACTGCATTGGCAGTTTCTAAGTTAGTTGCTAAAAAAGTAAGGCTGTGTTTTAGAGGGGTTCGATCACGGAACATCTCGTCATCTACTGTCTCACAAGAGACAAATAGTAATGGTAATGTCACCATCAAAGAGACTATTACTCTGAAAAATATATTAATTTTTTGCATAATTCTTAATTTTAATTTTATTCATAAATTTCTTAGCCGTTTTTACCAATCGTCATTTTGAGTCATATTGGGGTTCGTTGTTAACTCACGAGAAGGTATGGGATAAAGTACATATCCATCCCTCCATACGGCATCCGGAATCCATCTATCTACTGCTACGTGCGTATCAAAATTACCCTTTGTGGTTCCCCATCTACGTATATCGTACACCTCAGTATTCTCACCAAAGAGCTCAAACCAACGCTCTTGTCTTATAATTTGACGCAGTGCTTCCTGATCAGTTTCAGTTACAGGTACAGCACTAAGTCCTGCTCTGTCTCGTACTATCTGAAGATACTGCCTAGCATTATCCAATTCATTAATCTCACAATAAGCTTCAGCCAGAATAAGATATGATTCGGCAAAACGCATATACATAACATCACACTCATGTGAACCACCACCTGTAGCTAGCGAATCCACATATTTCGCCATAGAAATACCGTTTCTGCCCCTATAACTTGCCGTTTTATTTTTTGCGTCAATCTCGGCTGCCGGGTTATAAGTGACAACAGCACCATTATCATACTTATATGAGTAGAATAGTCCATCCTTTTGCCTTACATCATCTTCATGAAACAAATCATAAAATTCGTAGGTAAGTGCATGGTTATAGCTTGTCTGAAAACCATAAAAAGAACCGCTTCCGTTATTGATCTTACCCATTGAGTTTTTATCCCCCCCAATAACAGCGCTCATTGAATATAATTTTTCTGAATTTTCCCCTCGGCTAAAATTATCATACCAGTTAGGCAATAAATCTACACCTAAATCACTTTTTAGCAATAGCATCTCTTCAATAGTACTAATGGCATTGTTGTACCCCTCAGTATTCTGAAGTGGTAAACCGCTTTGTGTCAGGTAAACCAACCCAAGCAGGTTGTACGCCGCAGCTGCTTTTACTCTACCGGGGGGAGAATCATTCCCCCATGATTTCATAGGTAAATTATCCTTCGCATAAATTAAATCTTCTATGATCAATTTATAGACATCCTCAACTGAAGACCGTGAAGGGTACAATACTTCCTTATCAGCAGACTCCACACGTGTACTATAAAGGGGTAACTCCCCAAACAAACGTGTTAAATGAAAATAGTGGTAAGCACGGTTAAATTTTGCCTCTGCTACAAATTCATTAATCTTTACTATATCAATAGGCGCATTCGGTGCATTCTTTATGATTGTATTTGCCCGGGCTATTAATTGATATGATTCTTGCCATACTGCGCTATATTCACTGCTTGCAGAGCTTGTTTGATAAGCACCAAAGCTTGCATTACCAACTATACGAGTTGTGTAAATATTACTAACAGAAAGAACTAACTTCTCAAACGACTCAGCATATTTAACCTGATTATCTACTCTGTACAGACCAAGTGTCTGAGCTGTTAATTCTTCTTCATTTTTTAAAAAATTTTCTGCTGAGAACTCGGAAAAAATTTCTTCTTCAATTAATTGATCACAAGCTACTAAAGAGAATAGCAAAAGCAGCATTGAAAAATATTTTAGTTTCATAATATTCATATTTTTATAATTATTAATCTTTAAAGACTTCATTATATCGATTGATTTTCATAAACAATTAGAACGACAGATTAAATCCAAGTGAATATTGTCTCATTTGTGGATAGACAAAATAGTCTATTCCAGAATTCAATATAGAGGATCCAAATGCACTTACTTCAGGATCACTTCCTGAATATCCGGTTAATGTGAAAAGATTAGAAGCAGATGCCACAACAGTAATATTCTTAAATACATTATTCTTGTTAAGTGGAATCTTGTAGCGTACTAATACATTCTTTAAACGAATATAACTTCCATCCTCAACCAAAGCATTTGTATGACGAAGTGTATTACTACTTGATGCCATTATCTTCGAAGGATAACGATGATCATTATGAGGAGTATCTAAAGCGTAGCGATTATCGAACCAATCGACTGTTGAATTGTAATTTCCAAAACCAGAACCAAAACCTGTTCCGGTTATCATTTTGTTTACATTAAGTATCTCATTTCCATAAGAACCCTGAAAAAAGAGGGTAATATCAAAATTACCGATATTTATTGTATTATTCCATCCAAATACAAAATCAGGATTTGGATCACCAATATAAACACGGTCATCTTCATTAATTATATTATCTCCATTCTGATCTACAAAATTCCAACGTCCAGGAAATTTCTCAGAAGCATTATTTGGAATTGCAGCAGGTTTCCCATTAGCATCCGTTTTAATTGTTAAGTCTCCATTTCCATAATCAACAAAATCATCAACCTGAATCAAGCCATCAACTTCCCAACCAAAGAATCTACCTACAGGATCTCCAATTTCAGTTTTTGAAGCTGGGTAATTAATAGTACCACCGGCTATACCAATGTTCGAACCATATAGGTACTCTTCGCCACCAAGACTAAGAACAGTTGTTTTGTTAAAACTTAAATTTAAATTAGTAGACCATCTAACTTTCTCCGATTTAAGATTGTAACCAATGCTAAACTCTAAACCTCTATTTTCCAATTCACCAAGATTCGATGCCATTTCAGTAAAACCAGTGGCAGCAGGAATCTGTCTGTTAATTAGTAAATCTTTGGTATCCTTGATGTATGCATCAACAGAAAACACTAATTTATTCCCCCATAATCCAATATCCATACCGATGTTGGTTGAGTATGTAGTTGCCCATTTTAAACTACTATTAGGAACACCTAAAGGATACGTAGCAGTATGCAAACCGTTATCAGCCATCCCCACTAACCCTATTGCATAACGATTAAGCGTAGCATACGGTTGTACCGCCTGACTACCTGTTAAACCATAAGAAGTACGTAATTTCATATTACTAACTACATCTTTAATCGATCTCATAAAGGGTTCTCCGGTAATCTTCCACGCAAATGCTGCTGAAGGGAAGAAACCATACTTGTTGTCTGCTCCAAATTTTGAAGAACCATCTACACGTCCATTTGCCGTTAGATAATACTTATTTGCATAGATATAGTTCGCACTTCCAAAAGCGGATATTAGCGTGTGTCGTAACTTATAAGACGCTATACCATCAAATTGAGTTGCTAGCTGAAGAGCATCTTCCCCCAAGTCATCAAAAGTAAATTGAGACAGTTCATTTCTTGATCTCACAGAGATATAATCCTCATAAGCCCCCCTAGCGTCGCAGATAGTTTGTGTTTTTTTATTTTTTTATTATAACTGGCAAATAATTCAGCCGCTATAGCTTCCGAATTCATAGTTGTCTTATAATACTTACCATGGTTTTTGTCACCTGCTCTCGTATTAAAGGGATAAAAAACTGTTCTTTCACTATTTTTAATAGTTTTTCCGAAACGGCCATTTAGAACGAATCCATCAGTTACTTTATACTTTACCTTACCAGACAATAGCATATCCGTATTTTTTGTAATATCATCTTTTTCAACAGCATCAATATAAGCGTTTCGCACCAGGTTACCATCCTCATCTTCCAGAATTAAATCTCCTGCTTCGGTATTCAATGGGATTATAGGATTCATTTGAGTTGCTCCTTGTAATGCCCCCTGTACAGAAGTTTTTGAACTTGTCTTTACCCTGCTATTTTCTGTAAAATTCAACTTTGAATCAACTATAATAGACAACTTCTCCGTTGGCTTAAAATTCATTGTATATTTCAAATTTGTCCGCTCGAAATCAGAAGCCACAATAATACCGTCTTGCCTATCTATATTCATAGAAAAGAGCTGAGAGATTTCTTTTGAACCACCGGTTATTGAGAAACGGTAATTCCGCTTTACAGCATCTCTAAGCATTGCATCCATATAGTCAGTACCGACTCTAATTGTATCTGGATTCACAAGATCTAATTCATCCGCTGTTTTCATCGGATTTTCCATCATAAACTGCCCATTTTTGGCGGTATAATATTGTTGGGCATTCATCATCACCAATGGGTCTATAGCCGATTGTAAGGTAGTAGTAGTACTAAAATTTATTTTCACTTTTCCCTGCTCAGGTTGTTTCGTAGTAATAAGTACGACTCCGTTGGCAGCCCTAGCACCATACATTGCTGTTGCAGACGCATCCTTAAGTACCTCAATGTTTTCAATATCATTGGGGTTAAGACCTACAAGCGGATTTGATTCGGCAGAGAAAGAAACACCTGCCGCTTCTTCACTCATATTCATAGGAATACCGTCAATAATATAGAGGGGCTCACCACTACCTGAAAGCGTGTTGGTTCCACGAATCTTAATTGCGATAGCCGAACCTGGCTCTCCACTTGCTTCAATTACCTGTACACCAGATGCACGACCCTGAAGTGTTTGAGCAAGTGACGAAAACTGAATATCCTCCATTGCTTTAACATCAACACTCGAAACGGCTCCTGTTAGATCGCCTCGTTGTACAGTACCATAACCAATTACGATCACTTCTTCTAAACTAGTTGATGAAATAGTCAATTCTATATCAATTGTCTTATTCGTTCCAACGGTAAATTCCTCTTTTATATATCCAACATAGGAAAATTGCAAAACAGGGGTGTCAGTTCTAACAGAGATGCTATAGTTACCATCAAAGTCGGATATTGTACCGTTCGTAGTTCCTTTTTCTACTATAGTTACACCCGGCATTAATTCACCGTTATCGTCGGTAATTGTTCCGGAAATAGCGTTTTGTGCAAAAACGTTAGAACCAAAAGCCAGGAAATTCAAAATAAGAACTAATTTCAGGGTTCCCGAAATTTTCTTAGGTAAAAACCGAATAGCTTTAAAATGTTTTATCATGTTTTTTTGATTTAAGATTAAGTTAGATAAATGGTTGTTTTATTTTAGGTATTGAAGTCAAGGATATAAAAGTAATACCAATTTAACAAAACAATGTCCGCTTGTGTAAGCAATATGTTTTAATCTGTAAGTTCTTTAATATTTGCCTGCAAAGCTATTTATTAGTAGCGGAAAAGGAATTTCTGTTAATACACAAACCTGTTCAGATTTGTATTAGAAATGACTGAATTTGTAAAATTCTACAGTATGCAACCTGCTTTTTTCATGTGATTTTAAGGGATTAAATAAAAAGGGACTACTTTTGATTCTATCCAAAAAAAAACTTTAGTAACGGTTCGTAAGTGATCTGAGAAAAATAGTTCGCATCCAGATGATTTTTACACTCGCACTAGCTATTTGTGGTTTTTCAAAAGGAGAAAAGACACCCTATTTACTAGTTGGATTCACCAATCAACAACCTTAAAAAACAAAAGAATGGTCAAGAAAATATATGTATTTATTTCGATTCTAGTAGGCCTTGGATTTTTCATATTCTATTTCTCTACTGAAAAGAGTGCACTAGCGGTTTTTGAAAAACTTACCTGTGAAACACTCGAAAACCCAATGGGAATCGATAATTCAAATCCTACATTTTCGTGGATTGTAAAGGCTTCGGGATATAATAAATCTCAAAAATCCTATCAGATACTCGTAGCTTCATCACCTGAAGCATTGTGTTTAGAAGGAGCTGATATGTGGAATTCAGAAAAAGTAAACACTTCAGAATCTGTTTATATACAGTATAAGGGAGCAGCATTAGCATCAGGCAGTCAATACTGGTGGAAAGTAAAAATCTGGGATCAGGATGGAAAAGAAAGCCAATGGTCTGTTCCACAATATTTTGAAATGGGCTTGCTTCAGCAGGAAGACTGGGAAAAAGCTCAATGGATCTCACTTGGAGCGCATAAAAGAGTGTCTGAACACCGGTTTCGGGAATACCAAACTAACAAGATGGATGCACCTGAGATCCGTACATCCAATCCGACGGGTTATTTCAGAAAGGAGATTCGACTAAAAGCTCCCGTAAAAACAGCTAGGGCATATGTCTGTGGATTGGGTTATTATGAAATGTACCTAAATGGAGAAAAAGTTGGCGATCACCTTTTAGATCCCATGCCCACTAGTTATGACCATAGTGCGCTATATGTAACCTACGATATTTCCAAGTATTTAAAGGAGGAAGATAATTCACTCGGAATTATTCTTGGGAATGGTTTTTACGGTCAGGATATTGCCTTTTGGAAAGAGCTTGCTTATGGAAAACCAGCATTTAAAATAGTGATTCATGTTGCATATGAAGATGGCTCCATAGAAGAAATTGTAAGTGATGCTAGTTGGAAAGTAAGTACCGGACCCATTGTTTTTGATAATGTGTATGCTGGGGAAACCTATGATGCACGATGCGAAAATACGGGCTGGAATGAACTTGGTTTTGACGACTCTAAATGGAATAAGGCAGCTGTCTCAGAACCTGTGGTTGGAAAATTGTGCTCACAGCTGATGCCAGCCATTAAAAAGATCGTAGAAATCGATCCAGTAAATGTATTTAAAGGGGTGAACGGAAACTGGATTGTTGATTTCGGTCAGAATATCGCCGGTTGGGTAAAAATTGTTGCAGATCAGGATCATGGAGATGTGATTGAAATCAGAACAACTGAGGCTTTAAACCGGAAAGGGGATGCTATTCATGCTGGGTCTATTGCAAAATTTGCCACAGGTGTTGAACAGTTGGATGTATATATATGCAAAGGAGAGGGAAGGGAAGAATGGGAGCCCAGATTCACCTACCAGGCATTTCAATTTGCAGAAATATCAGGACTCAATGAAAAACCTTCTGAAGAAAATGTGAAGGCTATCGTTGTACGCAATGACATGGTGGAAACCGGATCGTTTACATGTTCTGATCCCTTATTAAATAAAATGGTGGAGGTTAGCAAATGGACTATATTGGACAACCTACACGGCATTCCTGAGGACTGCCCCGGGCGTGAGAAATGCGGATGGTTGGGAGATGCCCATGCCACAGCACAGTTTAATTTGTACTCTTTCGACATGACCTTGTTTTTTCGAAAATACGCTCGGGATATTGAGTCGCAACTTCTTCTCAAGCCTGGAGAATACACTGATCAAGACAAAATTTTTCGTGTTCCCACGCAAGTAGCGCCTGGAAAAAGAGGTGCTAACGAGGCATGGTTGGACTGGGGTATCGCGGAGGTGTACGTTCCCTGGTATGTTTATTTGAATACTGGAGATCGGGAAGGGCTCGACACTCACTTTGATGAAATGAAAGATTTAGTTGGCTTTTATCTTAGTTTTAAGAATGATAAAGGGGTGATCGAAAACGGCGGAGGCGATTGGTGTCCACCATTATGGGACAGACATACGAACCCTGGCGCAATGGAATGCCATCCATATATTTCGGCGAATGCCTATTTTTATGATATTCTTGGGATCATGAGCCGAGTTGCTAAAATGATGGGCGAAGACACTTATGCTAAGGAGCTTTTGACAGAGCAGCATACGCTTAAGGAAACCTTTAATAGGGAGTTTTTAGTGAACATAGGCGAAGATGCAAAATGGTATGGAAGCCAAACCGCCACTGTTATGGCCTTGCAGTTTGGCATGGTACCGGAAGAGCTAAAAGAAGCAGTTGTAGAAGGACTTAAATATGATATTATTAACATTAAAAAAGGGCATCATGCCACAGGCATACATGGCAACCGGTACATTTACAGTGTGTTGAATGATCTTGGAGAAAAAGAGCTTGCATACAAGCTATTGACAACCCCAGAATTCCCTAGCCAGGCATACATTCTGAATACTGGACTAAATACTTGGCCAGAGAGGCAGTGGAAATGGGACAGTGGTATAGAATGGGATCGCTCCCTAAACCACCCTATGCAGGCTGGATTTACAGCACTATTTTATGAATCTCTAGCAGGAATAAAACCCATACCAGAGTTTCCTGGCTATAAAAAGTTTATTGTAAAGCCAACGCTCTGGAAGCAACTTGACCATGCTGGGGCCGAAATCCAAAGTCCTTATGGAAGTATTTTGTCTAAATGGAGACGCATAGATTCAGGTGCCACACTTGAACTAAAGGTTCCTTTCAATACAGAAGCCATTGTGATTCTTCCCCTTAAGGATGGAACTACTCCTGAAATACAACGAGAGAACGGGACAACGATACCTGTTAAGAACTTTGATAAAGAGTCTGGAATTATTTTGGGCTCAGGATCCTATACACTTCTTTTTGAACACGATGATTTGTAAACCTGAGTTCGAACTCAGGTTGTAAGGTATTCATTGTCTGAATTGAAGCGGGTGTATCGGTTGTTCTTGCTTTTCATGAACTCAGAAGGAGTCATACCTTTCTCTTTTTTGAAAGCGCTAAAAAATCCACTTCGTGAAGAGAATCCAACTTCATCACCTATGGTAGAGACTGATTTATTATTTTCGGAGAAAAGTTCAACAGCTTTTCCAATACGATATTTACGAAGGTACTCGCTAGGCGAAAGCTGTGTTATTTGATTGAATTTTTGATAAAATCCGGTGCGGTTTATCGCCAACTCTTTTGACAATTCAATCACATTAAATTTTGGGTTTTTATACTCCATTTCTATGATAGAATTTACCTTCTTTATAAATGATAAATCTTGTGTGTTATAATCCGTTTTCACTGTTTCTTCGCTAAGCTCATTTTTGAAAAGATGCTGTTGCAGGCGCAAACGATTTTTCAACAGGCTAACTATCTGAGAGGTGAGCAGCTGTAGTGAAAAAGGTTTTGTAACATAGATGTCCGCACCTTTCATTAAACCTTCGTCTATATGTGTCTCCTCTGCTTTGGCTGTAAGTAAAATAACTGGGATATGAGATAGCAAACTGTCGTTTTTAATTGTTTCACAAAATTTAAGTCCCTCATCTTCTTCCCGCATCATTACATCTGAAATAATTAAATCGGGGAATACATTTTTTACAATTCTTAACGCCTCTTCGCTATTAAAAACAGTATATACTTTAAAATGTTTTTCTAAACTATTTTTCAGATAGGTATTCAGCGCAATATCATCTTCAACAATAAGGATTTTTTTCTCGTATAGCTCTTCTGGGACAGTAACGTACACAGAAGGGAAGGTCGGAGTATCATTACTCAAAACCTGTTCTTCCTCGCCAGCCTTTTCATCTTCAATAGCATCGATTGCTTCAACTAATGGCAGTGCTATAAAAAAAGTGGTCCCACTGCCTTCTTTGCTTTCGGCTTTTATGAACCCATCTTGTAATTCTACCAACCTTTTTACAAAATTGAGTCCTATGCCGGTACCTGAATAATCTGTTTTATTGGAGGCTTTAAAATACCGTTCAAAAATATGGGGCAGATCAGATTCAGAAATCCCAACGCCATTATCCGCAATTTCAAACAGAATAAAATCTTGTTCTTTGTTTATTGATTCAGGTGATTCAAAAGTATTCTGTAGCTCTTTTCCGGGAATTTGATCGATGTTTATAATTATTGAACCATCCCCTCCTGTATATTTTAGCGCGTTATCCAACACATTGTAGAGGATTTTCTCAACTTTATCTCCATCTACCAGATAGCGCTCTTTACTTAAATTATATTCGAAAAACAGCTTAATATTTCGTTGTTTGGCATTGAATTTTATGGTCGATATTATATTAGTTAATGTCCGCTGTAAATTAGTGGATTGAGGTTCCACTTTTAATGTGTCATTCTCCAATTCTCGAAATGTTAATAGTTGGTCAACAAGACGTTTTAACCTTCCGATATTAATTTTTATGTTCGACAAAAACTGTGCTAAGCCTTTGTTCGATTTGAGCTCGTTCTTATCAACTGAAGTCGTGTCGTATATCATTGAAAGAGGGGTCCTCAGTTCGTGTGAAATGTTGGTGAAAAATTTCAATTTCATTTCATTCATCTCATTTTCACGACTGTGTTCATTCTGTTCTATCTCCAGGTTTTTTCGAACCATCTTATTTCTAAATCTTAAACTAAAAATGAGATACGTCAATCCAGCAAAAATGGAGATATAAATAAGAAAAGCCCACCAAGTTTTCCAAGGAGCCGGTTTTATTCTTATGGATAGTTCTGAAACTTCTGACCAAATGCCCGCAGCTCTTTTGGATTTCACCTCAAAATTAAAAGTTCCAGGTGGTAAGTTAGAATAACTGGCGTTTTGTCGATTGTTCACGTTTCGCCATGCATCATCCCACCCTTTAAGACGGTAGGCATATTGAATTTGATCGTGGGCAAGAAATTCAGTAGATGTATATCCTATAGAAAAGTCAGAATAGTAATGAGGAAGTACAATTTGCCCAGTAAAAGGTAAGGTGCGGTTCAATATTTTTGTCTCATCTTTATTTTGCACTTCATTGTTTTGTACGTTCAGACGCTCCAAAATGGGTTTTTTTTCCATCTTTTTGTTAATCACTACCTCTTTGGGGTCGAAGTATGATAAACCGTCATTGCCCCCGAAATAGATCATACCATCCTCTGAATAAAATGAAGAGCGCCGGTGAAACTGGAAATTTCCGATCCCTTCATAAGAAGAGAAATTATAGAATTTCCCCTCTTCATACATGCATGAAATGCCGTAGGAAGTACTCAACCACTTATATCCATTTTCGTCGATCTCAATAGCAGTAACATCATTACATGGCAAACCATCAGCGGTGGTGTACATTTTTCCCTCAAAATTGTTTAAGTTCATCTTAATCAATCCCCACGACAGTGTTCCGATCCATACGATCGCATCAGATTCTTGTTTGATACATACAGCACCATCCCATTCAAGAATACGCCCATTTTCGTATAGTGGAACCGAAGTAATTTCTCCAGTATCTTTTTTGTACAAGTACAATCCGGATTCTTCAGAGATAAGAAGGATATCTTTTTCAAGTGGTACTATTTGATTCAACCCAGTTACCGATGTTGTAATATGTCGCTTAAATTTGCCATCTAGGCTATAGATATAAATACCTCGAATCTTCGAAACCAAATAAATTTCCCCATTGATTTCGGAAATATGTCCAATATGACCCAGTTGTTGATAGTTTTCAAGCTTTATTATCGTCTCTTTAGTTTGGTCGTAAATTAAAGTTCCATTGCCTGAAAAGCCTGCTATCCATAATTTATTTTGTGAATCGACAAAGAGATCTGTAATATTAGTCAATCCTAAACGTTTTAATTTTTCGTTTATTGTAATTTTTCCACCCTCTCTACTACTTAAAACACCTTTGGATCTGGTCGCCAGAATAAGTTCATTTTTGTAGGGATTGTTTACGATACTGTTGATAAACTCATTACCAATTATTTTATTTAAATGTGCGTTCGTATTAAAACTACTTTGTTTTTTGTAGTGTACATCCAATCCTTTATTAAAGGTTCCAATCCATAAATTACCATCCCTATCTTTAAAAATTGTATTTATCAAATCGGTGCTCAACTGTGAATTGCTTTTTTCTATATGCCTCCATACTCCTGTATGTGTATCATATGAATTTAGTCCAATTGCTCCAGAACTTACAAGAGCGGTTTGATTGTCATACTGTTCGACTGAAAAATAGGGATTGTCAATGGCTGAATGAAGCAGCGTACTCTGCTTGTCTACAGCATCTTTATTTTCGGATAATTGTAGTGCATATATCCCATTGTTGGTGTTCGCAATTATTTGATTATTAACGATACTTGCAGCTAATATCTCGGAAAAGCTAGGATCATCAATATGAATTTGTACTAAAAGATTGGATTTCAGATTACACCTGTAGATTGTTTTTCTATCATTGGAAAGTATCCATAGGAAGTTAGCATCGCTTTTAATGAATGACACTGCTTTTATGGGTGAAAAAATTCCTGATATTTTCAACTTGCTAAGCTCGAAATCATATTCAAAAATGGTGTTTTTGGAAATCGCAAAAACCCTGTTCTGAATTGCTGTAATATCTGCAATATTACTTTCTAGAACCAAAGAGTTCCAGGTATCGCTCTTTTGATTCAAAACTACTGCACCTCTTCTGGTATTTACAAAAACATGATTATTACTATAGATCGTCTTATTTATATAATCGTGCGGAATCCCAAATTTTGGGGTGTCCGGAGTGAAAAAATAGTGTTTAAATGATGTCCCATCATACCGATTCAGCCCTCGTCCCGTACCGATCCATACGTATCCTAAACTATCCTGACAGATGGAAGTAATATGGTAATTTGACAATCCTTCCTCTAACGCTATGTTGGTAAAATTTGGGGCAAACGAATCCGATTTATTTTGTCCCAATAACAGTATTGGAAGAAACACAAAGGAAAGTACATATAGAAAGCGGTTAGAAATCATATTATTTTGTTAGTAGAATAAATACGATGCTGCTGTATTTATCAAATTTTATTTTCAAATTTACACTTAAATAACTAATTAGCCATCCCCTGTTTTTTTAATTGAGCAATAAATAAGCTGATACAGAAACAACAATGGACTCATAAACCTAGAAATCTCTTTTTCAAAAAAATAATTAATTTATCAATTACGTTTAAACAGCACAGTAAAGCATACCTACTCTTTTATTTTTTTGTTTCTTGCTATACATTATAATTAAAAAACTTCTTGAATGTCGCTCAAAATGAGATCAAATCCTTTGTTATTATAATAATTGCATTTGTTCAGTGCACAGCACCTACTAAAAAATCACAGGTCGCTTTTGAAACCATCGTATCCGATTTTAAAACACCGACAGAGAAGAATGCATTGTGGTGTTATTGGTATTGGATTGGAGACGACATTTCAAAAGAGGGAATTACCAAAGATTTAGAGGCCATGAAAGCCGCGGGAATTGGTACCGCTCTTATTGGGAATATCAATCCTAAAGAAAAAGACGGACCTGTACCTATGCTGAGTGAAGCATGGTGGAGTCATATGGTACATGCTATAAACGAGGGTAAACGCCTTGGGGTAGACATCGGATCTTTTAACTGTCCGGGATGGAGTATGTCTGGTGGTCCTTGGATTACTAGTGATAAGGCCATGCGGCATTTGGTCTATTCTGAGACGACCGTTTCTGGCGGTAAAAAGGGTGCAATACAACTACAGAAACCCAAAAAAGAATTTCAAGATGTGTATGTGTTGGCTTTTCCTAAGGATAAAAATGAAGCTAATTGTTTGGATGCTTCAAATTCAAAAATAACAGTAAGTCCGTCTATTAAAAATATAAATAACTTGCTTGATGGAAATACTTCCGTCAGTACTAAATTTAGTTCAAAAGAACACAAAATACACATACATGCAAACAAACCGATTACGGCTCGAAGTATAAAATTATATCCCGGAACTAATAATTTAGCTGCGAATTGTGAGTTGCAGGCTTTTGTAAATGGAGCGTATACAACTGTGAAAAAGTTTGATTTCGTCCGTCGTAATTTTCGAGGAAAAATAGGCCCACTTTCTTTAGGTCCCCTATTCGTTTCGTTACCAGAGACAAGGTCTGATACATTTAGATTGATCTGTACGGATATTCAGACATTTGGTACTGTGAAAAATGAACTATCAGGATTTTCAGAGATTGTAATTTCCGAAGCGGTAGTTGTACAAGACTATTTGGGCAAGACATTGGGAAGAATGCATCCTACACCTCAGCCTGGTGCGGACTCGTATGTTTGGAAGACTTTAGCAGAAATAGAAAATAAAGAACTGATACTAGCCCAAGCACAGGTGTTGGATATCTCTGACAAGATGGATGCCGAAGGAAACTTGAATTGGGAGGTTCCAGAAGGCGAATGGACGGTAATGCGTTTCGGAATGACTCCTACTGGTGTGATGAATCATCCTGCAGCGCCGCAAGGAAAAGGTTATGAAGTAGACAAAGCCAACCGTGAGCTGGCACGTTTCCATTTTGACAACTATATTGGTGCGTTCCTAAAACGAATCCCTGAAGAAAGTAAAAGCGCTTTTAAATATGTAATTGCCGATAGTTATGAAACAGGTTCTCAAAACTGGACTGACGGTTTTACGGAGAGATTTGAAAAATGCTATGGATACAATCCTAAAAAATATTTGCCTGTTTTCTCTGGGAGAGTTGTGGGAAGTGTACAGGAGTCGGATCGGTTTTTATGGGATTTACGTCGTGCTGTTGCAGATGATGTAGCTTATGAATACGTAGGTGGACTAAGAGAAATTGCCAATGAAAATGGTTTGAAATTGTGGTTAGAAAATTATGGCCACTGGGGATTCCCTTCTGAGTTTTTAATGTACGGAGGGCAATCTGATTTTGTAAGTGGAGAGTATTGGAATGAGGGTACACTAGGAAACATTGAGTGCAAAGCGGCTTCTTCTGCGGCTCATATTTATGGTAAAAAGACAACTTCGGCAGAATGTTTCACCGCTGCACAGCGCTCCTTTGTACGACATCCAGCCCTATTAAAGAAACGCGGTGATTGGGGAATGACAGAAGGCATCAATCATCATGTACTACACGTCTATATTCATCAACCAGATAGTGATAAAGCTCCTGGAATAAATGCTAGATTTAGTACTGAATTTAACAGACAAAATACCTGGTTTAAACAAGCAAAAACCTATTTTGACTATATAAGACGATCACAATATTTATTGCAGCAAGGAAAGTATGCGGCAGACCTTTGTTATTTTATTGGAGAAGATGCCCCTATTATGACAGGCGCTACCAATCCTGCAGTACCAAAAGGATATTCTTTTGATTATATCAATGCTGAAGTAATTCTAAACAGAATGACCGTAAAAGACGGACGATTTGTATTGCCAGATGGTATGAATTACGGTATGATGGTATTGCCTCCGTTAGAAACTATGCGTCCAGAATTACTAGCCAAATTGGAACAATTGGTTTCGGAAGGTGGTAAAATATATGGGAAAGCCCCAAAGACTTCTCCCAGTTTACAAAACTATCCACAAGGTGATGCGGAAGTGAGATCATTGGCTTCTAAATTATGGGCAGGAGATGCTAAAATAAAAACTTATGGTAAAGGTGCTGTGATTGTTGATATCCCTTTACAAGAAGCATTGAATGCATTTGAGCTCTATAAAGATGTTATTGTGAGTGATGATGTATTATGGACACATAGAGAACAAGAAGGGTTGGAGATTTATTTTTTGACCAATCAGAGTGGAAAGGCTATTGACATACATCCTTCTTTTAGAGTGGACGATTTAAAACCACAACTTTGGGATGCAATTACTGGTGAAATCAAAGAACTTTCTGACTATACAGCCTCTGATGGAAGAACAAGTATTCCGCTAAAAATGGACGTGGATAGAAGTTGGTTTGTAGTATTTAGCAATGATTCAAATGAGTCCGTTGCTAAAGGAAGCATTGAAAACACACCAGAATACAAAGTAGCTCAGACTATTGACAGCTCTTGGAATATTGATTTTGAAAGCAAGAATATTGCGCCAGAATCCATTCGAACATCTGAATTGATGGATTGGTCAAAAAGCGAAGACAATTTGTTGAAATATTATTCTGGAACAGCGAATTACACCACTACATTTACCTATCAAAAATCCGACGCAAAAGATGTGGTGCTAGATTTAGGAAAGGTGGGTGTTCTAGCAACAGTTCGCTTAAATGGTAAAAACATAGGTACTTCATGGGTGGCTCCGTATCGTTTAAATATTAGGGATGCTGTGCAAGAAGGATCAAATAAATTAGAAATAAAAGTGGTCAATGTATGGCGTAACCGATTGACTGGAGATAAGACATTGCCAGTCGAGCAACGGACTACTTCAGTATTAGTTGATGGTATTACTCCAGAAGAGGCAATGAGTTCATCTGGTTTGATGGGCCCTGTGACCATTCAAATTGTAAAATAAAAACAACATGAAAATAAAATTATTTGTACTAGTGAGTTTTTCTTTGGCTCTATTTAGTTGTCAGCAACCGAATAAAACAAAAGTTAACCCAACGGTCGTTGAAAAGCCAAATGTGTTATTTATCGCGGTGGACGACCTGAACGATTGGATAGGTGTTCTGGGTGGACATCCACAAGTGAAGACACCTAATATAGACCGATTGGCAGCACGTGGTGTGCTCTTTAGCAATGCCCATTGTCAGTCTCCGGTGTGCAATCCGTCCCGTGCTAGTTTAATGACCTCATTGTATCCCAGTACATCGGGCATTTATTTTTTGAATCCCGACCTTAAAGAATCACCTGTATCCAGTAAAAGCAAAATCATGCCACAGCGTTTCGAAGATGAGGGGTATAAAGTATTTGGAGCAGGTAAACTATTTCACAATGGGGGAGACCAAAATGAAAACTATGTACCAAATTATGCGGGACGATTTGGAGGTTTTGGTCCCATGCCTAAAGAAAAAATTAGCGATTACCCTGGGCATCCGCTTTGGGATTGGGGTGTTTTTCCTGAGCGTGACGACCAGATGCCTGATTATCAAATTGCAAGTTGGGCCGAAGCACGATTGTCCGAAAAACAAGAGCAACCCTTTTGGATGGGCGTAGGTTTTTACCGTCCTCATGTACCTCAGTTTGCACCACAAAAGTGGTTTGACATGTACCCTATTGATAGCCTTCAGTTGCCGAAAGTTATTTCGGAAGACCTGTCTGACATCTCCTCTTATGGCGTAGGTCTTAGTAGAGTAAATCACGTATCCCCAACACATGAATGGGTGCTAGAAAATAACGAATGGAAACCGCTGGTGCAGTCCTATTTGGCCTGTGTCAGTTTTGTGGACGCACAAGTTGGCAGAGTGCTCGACGCTTTTGACAAAGGAGCATATGGAGACAACACCTATATAGTCCTTTTCAGCGATAATGGTTTTCATCTTGGTGAAAAGGAGCGCTATGCCAAACGAAGCTTGTGGGAAGATGGAGCCCGAGTTCCCTTGATAATTGTTGGGCCAAATATACCCGCGGGAAAAGTCTGTAATAAGCCCGTTCAATTATTGGATATCTATCCTACCTTATTAGAATTAACAAACCTCAAAGCAGATCTGTTACATGAGGGGCATTCATTGGTGCCGTTATTGAAAGATGTTGAAACCGATTGGCCTTATATGGCTCGAACCAGCTTTGGCCCAGGAAACTATGCCATACTCTCAGAGCAATATCGATTTATCCAATACAACGATGGGTCAGAAGAATTTTACGACCATTCGAAAGACCCGCAGGAATGGTACAATGTGATCGACAATCCAGTGTATGATGAAATCATACAACAACATAGGAATGAGATCCCCCAAGAGCGCTATGAAATACTAGGGCAAGGGTCAACAGGGCATAAAGCATATTCGGCATCCGAAAGTAATGCACATTAAAATTTAAAAATCGTTACTCTAAATAAAACAGCTCCTCAAGGGAGCTGGTAACTGGAGAGTTATCTGGATTTGTTTCCATGATACCTGACATAAAAGCCCACCATTTTTGAACAATTTCTGTTTGTCCTAAATCTTGAGAACCTCCATCCCCTTTTACTTTTTGAAAAGCGAATAAGGTATTTGTTTCTTCATCTAAAAAAACAGAATATTCGCTGACTCCAGCATCTTTGAGTAATCGTTTCAGTTCTGGCCAAATTTCATCATGTCGTTTTTTGTATTCTTCTTTTTGACCTTCATTGAGGTGCATTTTAAAAGCTAGTCTTTGCATGATACTTATTGGATTTTTATAAATTGAACAGATTTATTTTTTTGCTGAAAATTTATTCAGTTCGTGCAGGAGATTGAGTATGCCCACTCCCAGTCCTAAAACTTTCATAATTTACATGATTTCCGCCCGAATTCAATTTCAAATTCCATGTGTCTAAATAATAGGCTCGAGGTTTAAAATCAACCCCATTTTTTTTAAGCTCTTTTCTCAATTTTTTATCTAATGATTTTTGAATTTTCTCATAGTCACTATTCCCCAATAAATTATTCATTTGAAAAGGATCTTTTTTAAGGTCATAAAACATGCTTGCTCCTTCAAGAGTTTTTACATAGACATATTGTTCCGTATAGATGCCACGATACTCTTGGTGAATAAGCTCTTTGCCAAATGGACAAATATTCATAAACAAGGCTGTGCCATCCTTTTTCTTATCTGGAGCTCGCATCAATTTGGATAGATCCTCTCCTTCGATGGATTTTGGAATTTTTATACCTGCCAAGCCCAACAAAGAAGGTAAAATATCTGGGGTAGTCAAAGGCACAAATACTTTGGTTCCTGCATTTGCTCCTATTTCCGGATAGCTGATTAAAAATGGAACTCTTACAGTGGAGTGTCTACCTTTGATGTGACGATTTTTATGAGCTTATAAAT
>CEWR01046855.1_pt1 | contig 32045 bp, 35 predicted proteins | sample 356321 | NCBI WGS metagenome assembly CEWR01 (sample SAMEA2621551, study PRJEB7988) | marine metagenome | biome: marine biome (ENVO:00000447); feature: mesopelagic zone (ENVO:00000213); material: "saline water (ENVO:00002010), including plankton (ENVO:xxxxxxxx)" | depth 790 m
GCTTACTGTCTGCATTACTTAAAAGCTGATACAGTTCAAACCCTTCTGCGCCGAGCGCGACAACGCATCGATTGGACCTGACGGCTCGAGACCATAACGTGTCGAGATCGTGAGCCAAATACGTGCGACAACGGGAGAGCTCGGTGCCCGTGGGTCGATTTTGCGGCGGTAAACAACGTACTGCATTGGTGATCCTACAACCGCGAAGACGAATCGATGTGCCCGTTTGCCGGGCAAAACCGGTCGCCGCGAGCACACTAAATAGCAATCGTCCTGACGCATCGCCCGTGAAGGGGCGCCCGGTGCGGTTGGCGCCGTGAAGACCTGGGGCTAGGCCCACGATGAGAACCCGCGCCCTCCGAGCGCCCCACGTCGCAACGGGTGCGCAATGGTATTCGGGCATCTCCAGACGGACACTATCCAGGTGATCGACCAACCGAGGACATCGTCGGCAATGCGACCGAAAAGGTTCTGGTGCGACTTGATCTAGGGCGAGGCGCCCACCGTTGTTCAGATCCATGTTAGAAATAAACGTCTCAGCTGAATGCTTGGATACCCGTTTGCGCGCGACCGAGAATCAGCGCGTGGATGTCATGGGTACCTTCATAGGTATTGACGGTCTCGAGATTCATCACGTGCCGAATGACGTGAAATTCGTCGGAAATGCCGTTACCGCCGTGCATATCCCGTGACATCCGCGCTATATCGAGCGCCTTACCACAGTTATTTCGTTTCATCATCGAGATATCTTCAACTGGCAAACGATCCTCATCCATCAAACGACCGATCCGGATACAGCCTTGCAGTCCTAATGCGATTTCGGTTTGCATATCGACCAGCTTTTTTTGGATTAGTTGATTGGCCGCGAGTGGCCGCCCAAATTGTTTCCGTTCAAGCGTATATGTTCGCGCGGCGTGCCAACAAAATTCGGCCGCACCCATTGACCCCCACGCGATGCCATAACGCGCCCGATTGAGGCAACCAAACGGTCCGCCGAGTCCTTCGGCATTGGGAAGCAGGTTATCTTCTGGAACAAAGACATCTTCCAAAACAATCTGGCCCGTCACGGAAGCCCGCAAACTCATTTTTCCTTGAATCTCGGGGGTAGTGAAGCCATCCATTTCACGTTCGACAATGAATCCTCGGATCACACCGTCCAGTTTTGCCCATACCACCGCCACATCCGCAATGGGTGAATTTGTAATCCACATCTTGGCGCCGTTGAGCAAATAACCCCCGTCGACTTTCTCAGCTTTAGTCACCATGCTTCCTGGATCGGAGCCGTGGTCGGGCTCGGTCAGACCGAAACATCCAACCCATTCTCCCGTCGCCAGCTTCGGCAAATACCGTTCGCGTTGCGACTCGTCGCCATAAGTATGGATGGGATGCATCACCAGCGAAGATTGGACACTCATGGCCGACCGGTAGCCTGAATCGACACGCTCGACCTCGCGCGCCATGATGCCGTACGACACGTAACCGACGTCCGCACAACCGTACTTGGCTGGTAACGTGGCCCCCAACATGCCAACTTCCCCCATTTCGTTCATGATCTCGCGATCGAAGTGTTCATGGCGATTCGCCTCGAGGACGCGGCTCATCAGGCGTTCCTGCGAGAATTGATGCGCGGTATCTCGAATCATTCGTTCGTCTTCGGTGAGCTGGTCTTCTAGGAGTAAGGGGTCGTCCCAAACAAACGGGATGGTCGGCATGATTGCGTCCGAAGTAGAAAGAGCCGAAGCCTATTCAACCCTTCGTGTCACCGCAACGGTGCGAGTCGCGACGAATCAATGTCTCGAACTGATTTATCGCGCAATACGCGAATCGCTTTAGTTTTTCGCGACGATTTCCATCCTACTCGCGAGAGCGCGTGCGGCGGACTCGGCCGCAGCGGCAAAGTCACCGTCATCGGACGCATGGATGACACTGCGAGACGCGTTAATAACGAGACCGGTTCCTTCATCACTTCGGCCCAGATCAAGCACCGCGTCTAAATCACCATCTTGGGTCCCTACCCCTGGAACGAGGAACGGCATGGAGGGCACCTCCTGTCGAACCCTGCCGATCAATTCAGGGAACGTGGCTCCCAAAACCAGCATCAAGTTACCCGTATCTTTTTCGGCGGTAAGTCGCGCCACCCGCAAATAGACGGGGTCGTCGACTGGATATTCTTGCAACCATCCGCCATCGGGATTGCTCGTGTGGCATAACACAATTACGCCCCGATCCGCGTACTCGGCAAAGGGGGCGATACTGTCCCACCCCAAATAAGGATTCACCGTGACCGCGTCAGCGCCATAGCGAACAAATGCTTCCTCTGCATACCGCTCGGCAGTGGATCCCACGTCTCCTCGTTTGGCGTCGAAAATGACGGGAATATGCGGATAGGTTTCATGGATGTAATCGATCACTTTTGCGAGCACGTCCTCTAGACCGATGGCGGCAAAGTGAGCGAATTGCGGCTTGAACGCGCAAACGTACGCTTGCGTGGCGTCAACAATCTCGGAGCAAAATCGAATCACGCCCGTTTCGTCACGAGCCAGAGATCTGGGAAAACGATCGGGGGTCGGGTCAAGGCCGACACACAGAAAGGAATTTGATTGCTTCCAAGCGTTCTGGAGTTGTTCTATAAACGCGGGTCGCACACCAAGGATTATGCCAAACCTCTAAACGGCCGTCACTTCAGCACGAATACGTAGTAATACTTTTATTAGAGTAATTACTTAACTATTTGTTTTATATAATTATTAAATTAACAGTATGACGTTGAAGAATTAGCCACGCACGCTTCAACAATTGGCTAGCACCCATTCCTTAATAGCGAGCATCACTTCGGGAGCTAACGTTTCATCGATCACCCCGTATTCCGACGGCAAGCCCGTCGTCGCGTGTTGAAACAGGTGATTCAGGTCTGGAAAAGTTTGAACCTCGATCTTCCCGTGGTTCGTGTTGATTTTTTCTAGCACAGGAACGCTTTGGTCAGGTGGGACTTGAAGATCCAAGGCACCGTACAACGCAAGAAGTGGGACCTTGGAAGCTTCAAGGTCAACACGCGGATCGTAGCCCAAGAAGTAACGAAACCAATCCGTCACGATAGCGTCGACCTGGACCTCGTCGTTGAGGTTCAGCAATTTTCGTTCGACCGCGTCGAAGCCTGCTAACGCTGACTGATAGATGTCTCTCGCAATCGCGCGTCGTTCGTCGAAACTCCCATTCATACGGGCAACTGTATAAAGCGATTCATTCATTGCCGCGATCTTTTTAACAAGGTCGTCCGCGATCGGGAATGGCTGACGTTCAATGATCAGCCTTACTTGGCGTTGATGAATTTGTTCTCCCGAGACGGCAGGCCCCGCCATCAAAATGCCGCAGGCGAAAGGAGCGTCTCGCCCCGCCAATATCGAGACCACGTTACCGCCTTCACTGTGCCCGACCACGCCGATTCGATTAACAACAACTTCTTTCCGACTCTGCAAATACGAAATAGCAGCGCGGGCATCGTCTGCAAAATCTTCGGTAGTGGCCGTGGCGATGTTCCCCGTCGATTTAGCAAAGCCACGATCGTCGTATCGAAGCACGCCAACGCCATGGCGTGTCAGATAATCGGCCAGCACCCAGAAGGGTTTGTGACCCATGATCGTCTCGTCCCTATCTTGGGCGCCGGATCCCGTAACCAAGACGACAACGGGGAAATTGCCGGCTTGGGGCAACGTCAGCGTGCCCGCCAAGGTGACACCAGGAGCCCCTCCAGGAAAACGCACGTCTTCGATGACGTACGGAAACGGCGGTTTTGGATTTTGCGCCCGATCTCGAATGGTGCCTCGATCGACTCGGCCAAGATCAAGTTCGAGCTCCACCGACTGAGACCACCGTCCCCGGATCAATGAGCCGTCAGTACTCAAGGTTCCTACGTACCCGGCATCGATCGAATCAACGTTAAAGGACAGCTGTTCACCATCAAAAGAAGCAGTATCGGCGGCGATGCCATAGGCATTCTGGTCGGGACTATCGAACGTCACCATAAGTCGGCTATCTTCGTCGTCGATGTGGACGACGATCCGAAGGTTCACTTGCGACAGCGTGCCTTCCCAAACGCCGACAATCCGATCTGCAACAACAGAACCCACGGCGGTAACTCCCGTTGAATCGGTATCCGGTCCACAACCCGTCAGAAGAAAAAGTGCCAGGGCACCACACCAGCTAATTCGCCTTGTTCGATCGCGCTCTCGTCGCGAACGTGCGCCAACAAGCAATCTAGCTAATTGTCTGACGCAAGCTTTCATCTTGAAGGACTGCACGAACCGTATCGACAATCGCTTGAGTCTGGGAATCCACTTCGAGGTTGATCCGATCCCCTACTTCGACTCGGCTAAAGGTCGTCCTAGCCAGGGTCTCCGGTATTAAGCTGACCGCGATCGTCGCCGCCGAACGATCAACCTCAGCGATGGTTAGGCTGACCCCATTGAGAGCAACGAAACCCTTAAGCAGGAGATACGCCATCCACTCCCGCGGGACCGCCATGGTTACCAATCGGTGTCCGTCATCAGATTTTATATGCGTTACGACAGCCACGCCGGCCACATGCCCCGAAAGAATGTGGCCACCGACTTCATCACCAACTCGAAAAGAACGCTCAATATTGACGGTGGTTCCCGCAACAAGCTCCCCCAAATTCGACAGTTCGATAGTTTCCTTGATGAGATCGAAACCAACCAACGACCCATCGATTTCGGTCGCCGTGACACACGCGCCATTTAACGCAATGGACGCACCAAGTTCGAGACCCCTAGCAAGGTCATCGAGATCGACAGCAACACGTGCTATTCCGGCGTGAGTTTCGCAGGAAACGACAGGGCATACGCCTTGAACAATACCGGTAAACACACCGTACCCGTCTACTGATTGGGAATGATTAACCTACGGGGGTTAGGCGTAACAAATCAACCCGTAAAATCAGCCTCGGCTTTCGCCAACAGGTCACGTCGAATTCGGTCTCGGTCGATGTAGGTGATCCACTGATTACAGATTCGTTCGACGGATTCATTCTTATCGACTCGCGCGTGCCTACGGGCCGTCACAAAAGTTTTTCGCGCCTGCGTCAATCGATCCCGATTAAACAAGCACATGCCCAAGACGATTTCCGTGTTGTACTCGCGGTCAACGCCTTTCTCGAGCGCATTATCGGCGGCATCCGTACACTTTTTATACTGATCCTTTTCCAGATAAAGTTGCGACAACCTCGAGTAAATCTCACCGTCGTCGGACAACGTTCCTGCTTCTTCCAGAACAGGAATCGCATCGTCGACGTCTTGCGCAATCTGGTAAGCCTGACCCAGGCTCCGCAAATTCTTTGCCGTCGATTCAACCAACTCGTCGTCAAATCCTTCCTGGATCCACTTCGCAGCCCGGTAGGGAACTTCTTCTTGCATCAAGAGGCCACCGTAATTGAGAACGTCCCGTTCGCGATCGAGAAACCCGCCCGCGTGAGCGACCTCCATCGCCAAGACTTGCTCGCGTTCATAGCCTTCTTGTCCGTACACCCCCGCCAATTGAACCCAGTAGTCGCGTTTCGGATAGTCGCGGACCAGCACATGCAAAATGTCGAGCACGCGGTCCCAGTTGTCCTGTTCGAAATAGAGGAACCGAAGTAGCTGCCACCAGTTTTCCTTTATAGGCACCATATCGCGCGCTTCGGCCATAGCGATCGCAATCTCAATCTGCTCGGTCGCACCTGGGTAGTCCTTCATGGCGTAGTGGACCTGTCCCATGAAGTACCTGGGATTGGGACCCGGGTCATCACCAAAATCTGCTTTCTTCTGGAGCCAACGATCCATCATATCGAGGGATCGCTGATATTCTTCCTCAACAAAATAGAGCTGGGCGAGCGAATACATGGTTCCATGCTCAAGCCCTTCGGTGATGTCGTCCCAGTGCTCCAATACTTTCTCGTAATAGCGAATGGTTCCCGCGTTGTTCTCTTTCGAAAACATGATGAACGCGAACATTGAATAGACCTGGCCCATTTCGTTGCCGTTATAGCGACGGCTACGCCGTTCCATTTCGACTAGGACTTCTAACGCGGCGTCGTATTCTTTGAGATCCATCAGGTCCTGCGCCTGGGCAAGCCTCCGGAACGTCATTTCGGAAATGTTGGGAACACGACGCGCTTTTCTTCGTTTCCTTTCTTCGGCCGCAAACGCTACCGAGTCCAAGGCCGGGAACAATTCAACGCCCGTAACTTGACGTACGGCTTGCCCGCCGAATTCGAGCAGGAGAGCCGCGACGAGCATGGTCGATAGTTTCTTCACAGTTTCCCCTACGCGTCCGTTAACTCAAACGTAATTCGATTCCGAACACCGCTGACCTCAATGGGCTCACCATTGACGACCTTCGGTTTGTATTTGAACTTGAGCGATGCATTCAATGCCGCACGATCGAAGATACCAGGCGGTTTCGAGTCAAGGACTTTGGGGTCGCGAACGGCACCTGTTTTGGTCACGGTGAACTCCAATAACACGTATCCCTCAATCCCCCGTGCTGCTGCGCGTCGTGGATACATTGGCGCAACCTTGACGATTGGCAAATATTCACCGTCTGACGAAAATCCACCCGTTCCTTGAAGATCGATGTTCAGGTCCACCTGCACCACGCCTATTTCGACGCCTTGCGAGGTCGTCGCATCGAACGTCGGCTTCGGCATATTTGGCGGTGGCTCGTCGGGCGGCGGCGGCGGCTTGGGCTTACGTTGTTTAACAATAAGCTCTTCATCCTCTTGCAATCGAACAAAGTCGAGAATTTTTCCGCCTCTGGCCTCGTTCAATCCACTTTCATCCGTACTGATAACCGCCTGCATGATGAAAAGCAGGACGACGGTGACTATCGCGCCCACGAAAATGCTGGCAGAGTAACGTTTAAGCACAGCGGTACCCTCTACTAATCCTCAGTTGAAATCGCAACTTCGGTGACGCCCGCACCACGGGCCGCATCAAGCACGCCCTTCAACCGTTCGTACTTGGACAAACGATCCGCCTGAATGACGATCCCACCTTTGGGATTTTCAGCATGCAGACGCTCGATATGCGCACGTACGGTCTCCGGATCGACCTTATTTTTATCGATCCAGATATCCCCATTCGGACCGATTGCCACCAGAACGCTCACAAGCGGCTTGGCTGAATCAGTTAAAGCGTCGGGTCGGAGCACGTCAATACCCGCTTGCTTAATGAACGTTGCGGTAACGATAAAGAAAATGAGCATGATGAAAACCACATCCAGCATCGGCGTCAGATTGATGTCTGAATCATCCGAGGGCCCTGTAAATCGATTCATCCGACGCGCCATCAGCTAGCACTCCCAATGCCTTCCAAGGTCAAGTGGTTCGCCAGGAGTTCGGTTTCTTGATCAATCTTTCGACGAACAAACGTGGAACCCATGATGCCCGTCAAGGACGCGATCATTCCGCACATTGTCGGAATCGTTGCCTGCGATACCCCCGCGGCCATCGATCGCGCGTTTCCACCTTGACTCGCCATTGCATCGAACACCGAAATCATGCCCGTCACCGTGCCGAGCAACCCGAGCAACGGACATAGGGTTATGCAGGTGAGAATGAGCGGCAAACTGCCTCGTATCAGCTGCCGCGTTTCGGAAATAATCGACGTTCGAATTGCACGAGCAGACCAAGAGGTCCGTTCCGCGCGACCATTCCACTTCCCGACCACGCCATCGACAATCGCTTCGTGCTCAAAGAATAAATACCAAATGCGCTCGAACAACAATGTCCACATCAAAAACGTGGTCGCCGCGATGAAATAAACCACGTTCCCGCCGAGCTCGATGAACCCAACGATCGAGTAATAAATATCTGCCACGCGCGATCAGCCGAGCGACTGCCCGGATTCCTCAGCGTGCTGGGCAATCAATCCTTGTGCTTGCTCTTCCAGTACATGCGTCACGGAACGACTGCGTTGCGCCAAGATTGCATGCAACAGTGTTGTCGGTATAGCGACACACAAACCCAACACCGTCGTCATCAACGCAATGGAAATACCACTCGCCATAATCTTCGGATCACCGGTGCCGAAGAGCGTGATGGCCTGGAACGTTTGAATCATCCCGATCACGGTGCCAAGCAGACCCATGAGAGGAGCGACCACGGAAATCACCTGGACAATGTTGATGAATTTAGTAATTGATGGTGTTTCCTGCAGGATCGCTTCGCCAAGCTTGAGATCGAGCGTTTCGACATCTACCCCGCGATTGTCTTCGTGGACTTTCAGGACCCTTCCGAGCGGATTATCGTCGGTAGGTGAATCGGGATTGTCACGTTGTTGGGTGACCTTGCGTCCAACCAACGAAAGGTCGACGAGACGCCAGAGTGCGAGTAACACACCGACGATCCCAACCCAGATGATGATCGCACCCATGATGCCGCCTTGACCGTCTACAAAGCCTTTTCCAATCGATCCGACTTGTTCGCCCAAAGTCGCCTTCTCGACCTCCAGGCTTAACAACGCGCCCCTGGTCGGGTCGATGGCCAGAGGCACCATATCTCCGCGGTCGGCGCTAAAAAGGCCTTCGGCCGTGCTCTGAAACTCGCTTGAGGGTTGCCGCGCCAAATCGACGAGGGCACCGACATCAATGTCGTAATTCAAATACCCGTCTTCGCCAACGATATTAAAAGCGCCAACACGAACCACTTGTCGTTGTTCTTGAATACCATCAAGTCGGTTGACGGTGGCGGTGAAGCGGGAAATCTCCCCAGTCCGGTTCATCTCTTGTTGCAGTGCTTCCCACAATTCCTCCATCTCTTCAATGGAAGCCAACTGCGTCGCACTGCCCATCTTAGCGGCTAGTTCGCCCAGCGGCTTACCGCGACCTGGGTATTCGGCACTGACAATAGAGCCTTCGAACACACCACGCGTGTCGCCCGCAACTTGCTGCAGAACGCCAAACAGTTCGCGTAAGGAGCCGAGGCGTTTGTCGAGTTGCTCCGTCAGGTTACCAATACGAATCTCGTTCTCTTCAAATTGGGTTTCGAGTCGTTCACTGCGAAGCTCTTCTCGCCGCTTTTCAGCTTCGGCGTCGTCCAACATGTTCTGCTGATTTGCCCTCCTGGCCAGGAAGTCTCGCTCACGCTGTACGTGCTCGCGACTTTCAACGACGCGACGTTCCTCCACATTTTTTAGGAGGTCGCCCAGCGTGTCCGCAGGCACGACATCGAGCCCCACTTGTATTACAGCACTTTCCTCGCGCCCGGCTTCTTCCGACTGGACACCAGTCGCAACAAATCCTGCTAGCACGATGAGCATACTGTGCTTCATTCTATTTCGTATGTTCATGCTCAGGACTCCGGTGCAATAACGGGCACGGCAAACAAGCCGGCGGTCAGTTGTTTACGAGCCATCTTGATACCCCTGTTCACAGACGTTGCGTAATCCGACTCGTCGATCTCTTCGTATCGTTTTGCTCCTGGTTGGTTGTTCCACCATCCGGTCATTTCCCGGTCTCCGGACTGCCAAACCAGTGCCACTCGCCCAACCTTTAGCAAGTCAACGATCATGTCTCGGCCATTTACATTGATGGAGTCACTGTAGGCTTCCATCGTCCGGCCGTATTCGTTCTCAATTTGGTACGCGCCGAGCACCTGGCTGAATTTCTCGGATACCGCCACGTCAGCGCGATCCATAATCGTCCGCAGACGCTCTACGCGCTCTCGACGCTCTTCAATACGGAAAGGAATATCCAATTCAACAAACTGATCAAGCCCCTCGATCATGCGCAGCATGAGAGGCATGACCTGTCGCTCAACTTCGGTGACTCTATCAATCGAGGCAGACAACTCCGCCATCTCGCGATCTTGGACTGCGATTTGTCGCTCGAGCTGTCGGTTGTATACCTGCAGGCCTTCAATTTCCTTTAAGACCACCTTGTAATCGGCGTAGAGCTCTCGCGTTTGTTCGGTGGTGGCATCGATTTTGACTTGGGATACCTTTGCCTGCGCGTTTACCTGCTCTGCCACCTTGAAGATATCGTTGATAACGGTCGCGCCGGCGCTCGTCGAGAGCACGGCAAGTGACAGTGCAATCAGCGACGTCGACAACCTTGATACTTGGACGTTTTTCATTCGACTTCCTAAGGAAACAAAAAGTTCAACCTCGAACAATGCAACCTAACATAGAGTTCACAGTGCCCGATAAACATACGCCGTGTTCAGCGTTCCGCGAGAGACGATACAAAAAGCCGCCGCTTGTCGCCCGGCTCATATATCCAGGACCTACCGTACCCCCATCCACGGAGCGGGAAAGATTAACAAAGAAGATAAGGATGTCAACACGGAAAAACCATAGATTTACTGTATGTAACATTGTTACTACGGTCCTTCTGCATACGTCTCAACAAGGCAATGCGGACGTTCCGATACCCCGCATTTCGCGACGACGCTTAACACCATGGGTGACGCGCTTTGAATTCTTTTCGTACCGCGCGTCCTCGCGAGATCGATTGCGTGATTCGTCCCATTCGAGTTGGGTCCGGCAGATCCTCTGTTTTCGATGGCTTCCGGAAATAGGCAGATTCTTACAGATCACTCGATCCAGCTTCGTCGGAGCCTCGTCCTTTTCGCTATCGGCGCCCGCCACACCATACACATTCGCCAGACAAACCAACGCGCCCAGCGTGTAGTAATTCATCCCACATGTTCCTCGAAAAACGTCAGCGTGCGCTCGCGCGCTAGCTCCGCGGATACCGCATCATGGCTGGCTCGGTGGTCGCAGTTAAAGCCGTGATCGGCGGCGTAGACATGTACATCAACATCCGGCAGCGATGTCTTGATCTTCTCGACGTCGGTCATCGGAATGTGCGCATCGAGCTCCCCAAAATGCATGATGACCGGACAACGGGCTTCTTGCTCCAATTCGCCCGCTATACCGCCACCGTAATAGGCAGATGCACAAGCAACACCCGACAAGCCGCATGCGGAAAGCCATGTCAAAAGGCCGCCGTAACAATACCCAACAACGCCAACCTTGCCGTACTTCCCGGCTTCTTCAATGGTCGCTTGCAAATCCTTCAGCGTGTTGTCGCGCTCAGTTCCCTGAAAAGCCAGCGCAACACCCCGACCCATGTCAGCTTCTTCATAACCCAGCTCGACGTCCCGTTCCGCACGATCAAATATTTGTGGTGCAATCGCCGCGTAACCCGCTTGCGCGAATCCGTCCGTAACTTCACGTATATGACCGTTGACCCCAAAAATTTCTTGAATCACGACCACCCCGCCACGCGGCGTGCCCTCCGGCAGGGCTTCGTATGCCCCAAACGTAAAGCCGTCCACGGCTCGTAGTTGCCTCTGCGTACCCATAAGTTCTTCCTAGTCAAACTACGCGAGTCTAACCCACAAAATGAACGACAACCCGACCGAACGAAAGACGTTCGCATCATAAATAGTTAACGACGTCACATGTCTGTAACAAAGTCCCATCAAAATAAGTTTTGTCGCACACTTGGCCGTGCCCGCGAGAATGGCCAAAGGTTATACGTGATGAAAACACTTATTTTATATTCGCTCGCCTGTCTGCTCGTTGTATCCCAAGCCGATGCGAGTGTACCCGTAATTTCGACCGAAGGTGGCCTCCAGATCACGTCATCCGACGGTGCTTTTTCTTTCAAATTGGGCGGGCGGATTATGTGGGATGTCGACAGCTTTGACGGGGTCCTCAATCGCTCGAACGAAGGTTCTCGTCGTCTTAGTAACGACCTTCGCCGTTCGCGACTCGAACTCGGCGGCACGGCGTACGACGAGTGGAAATTCAAGTTCGACATCGATATCAAGGACAAGCCGGGGGGAAGTAATGTCCACCTCCACACCGTCGGTGTCGGTTATACCGGACTCAAAGCATTTGACGTCTTTATCGGCAGAACAAAAGAGCCCTTTGGTCTTGAGGAATTGACGAGTTCGAAATCAATTTCGAGTATCGAACGAAATTACTTCACGGAGGCAACGGATACCGATAGCCAACCGGAGTTTGGAATCCGCCTGGATAGCAAAGGCACCAGGCTTGGTTGGAGTATCAGTTTGTTTAACCCAGCCGGCGGCCCCAAGAAAAGCGACGGGAACGACCGGATCGCTTTTACCGGACGCTGGTTTGGCGCCCTCATTAACGCCGATTCTAAGACGCTGCATCTAGGAATTGCGGTCACCGACCGAAATATCGATCAACCAATACAGCAAAAAGGCTTCGCTCTCGACATTGCCGAGTCCGGCGGAAAACTCGATTCATCGTCGCTCACGATCAACAGTGATCGACAGTGGGGTGTTGAGGGACTTTATATTTCTGGTCCGTTCAGTCTGCAATCTGAGGTATTCGTTAAGAAGGTCGGCGGGGCCAATGGCGGTCCCGGCGGCGATGTACACCACTATTACTCGCAAGCCACTTACTCGTTAACCGGGGAACGTCGCGGATACAAAGCAAAATCCGGTATTGCGGACATCATCAAACCGTCGGCCGACGGATGGGCCGTGGAATTAGTCGGTAAGTTAGACCACATCGAGTTGGACATCGATGGGGCACCGACCGAAGCGGTATCGGGTTACCTCGCCGGAATCAATCTCTATCCCAATAAAAACGTGAAACTGATGCTCAATGTCATTCGTGTAACGAGTGAGAAGATCGCGACAGACTCCGCCGATGACGCAGCCACCGTGATCTCAACCCGTTTGCAATTGGCGTTCTAGAAAACGAAAAATACGCACTGGTTAAGATATTGGTAACGGTCACTTCTGACTGACTGTTTAATAGCGGCTTGTATGCGCGGTTCTCAATGAGCAAAAAGAATATATTGGTGGTCGAGGACGATGCTGACATCAGCAGTCTCCTGCGTTTCTCACTTGAAAACACAGGGTTTTCCGTCTTCGAATCCGCAAGCGCCGAGGCGGCGATGCAAATCCTGACCGAACAACAAACGGACCTGGTCATCATTGACTGGATGCTTCCCGGAATGGACGGCTTAAGTCTCACGAAAACATTGAGGAATCGCGCAGACACCGAAAAAATACCAATCATCATGTTGACGGCGAGGAGCGAGGAGGCTGACGCGATTCAAGGGTTTGATTCAGGAGTCGATGACTACATAACTAAACCTTTTTCTCCTCGCGAACTAATCGCGCGGATAAATGCCCTCCTACGCCGCTCCACAGATGGAGCCGGATCGCTGATCGAAAGTAACGGAATGTCGTTGAATACCCACAATCACACGCTTCAAATCGACGGCGAAAATCTCTACCTTAAGCCGAGGGAGTACGGATTACTTCAATATCTAATGAAGAACCCAAATCGCATTCTCAGTCGCAATCAGCTGCTGGACGGCGCGTGGGGGCGGTCGGTGTACGTAGAAGAACGAACTGTAGATGTATACATCGTCAGACTCAGGAAAAAGTTGGAGCCCGCAGGTAAGTCGGGAGTAATCAAGACGATCCACGGAGTTGGCTACGTCTACAACGCAACTTCCGGCAAATGAAAACGTCTCTACCTCCTCTTATTTTTCGAGTTTTCTTCGTTGTTCTCGTTATTGGTACAACCGTTTCATTCGTTTCTGGAGACGCAATCAAAGGCACCATTGCGAGCCTGCTCACGGTCATTATTCTCGTTGTCATCGAGCTGGTTCAATTTAGCCGATGGACGCGAAACCCACTGTCACCACCAAGAATGTTTACTGGACTTCTATATGTCCCGGCTAACCGACTATTCATGAAGGTGAAGAACGCTCGTGACCGCTCGAAGAATCTAGTCAATGCATCCAAGACGCTACGAACACAACTAAAAGAGCTACCCGAAGCGTGGATCGTTATCAAAAACAACGGCAGTATCGCGGGCAGCAATGATGCAGCCGGGGACATCCTGGATTTACCCATCAAAGCCAGCGGGATCAATCTCATTGAGCACTGGCAGGATCCGCGCGTGGAGACAATCATCCGAAGTCCCGTGACCGACGAAATCATTGAAGTCAGTTCGCCGAAGGAAGTTAACACCCAGCTAGAAGTCCGAACCCATCTCTTCGACGACGATCACCGGCTCATTTTAGTCAGGGACGTGACGCCGTTGAATCGCTTACTAACAACGCGTCAAGATTTTCTCGCGAACATCTCGCACGAGTTGCGTTCTCCCCTCACCGTGATCGTTGGTTACCTAGAGGCTTTGCAAGATTCCGCAACCATCCAAGATACAGAGGAAATCGTCGCTCGGCTTTTTTCTCCGGTACAAAGAATGAGGAATCTTGTGGAAGACTTGTTGACTTTGACTCGTCTCGAATCATCTCCGCGACCCTCAATATATGAAATGGACAACGTTAACGTCGCAAAAATCATCGAGACGATTTCGGGTGAAATAAAGGGGTTGGAAAGTTTCGATCACGTGATAGAAATGTCGATAGATGACGGAGCGATAGCCGTAGGTATTCAGGAAGAAATCTACAGTGCAATAAATAACCTGATCATTAACGCAGTTCGCTACACACCGGGAGGCAAAAAAATAACAATACGCTGGTTAACAGTTGAGGACGGCTATTTGTTCGAAGTATCCGATAGCGGGCCAGGAATCGCACCAGAACACTTGCAACACTTGACCGAACGCTTTTACCGTGTCGATTCGCCAAGGAATACAAAAAACGGTGGGACCGGGCTGGGATTGGCCATCGTAAAACACATTCTCCTTCGACATGAATCAACGTTGACGATAACCAGCACCATAGGCGAGGGAAGCACTTTTGGTTTTAAATTACCTCAGGCGAGACGATCAATCTAGAGGACTACCGCGCTATCAAAGTGGTTATCGAAAAAAAGCTCGGTAATCGCCTATCCGAATATTCCTTTAAATGTGTAAAAGAACAATATGGACAGCGAGGCGCCAGCGGGGAGCGTAACAATCCACGACAATACGATTTTCCCCACCACCCGCACATCGATCGCCCCGATTCCTCTCGCAAGCCCAACACCCAAAACGGCTCCGACCAGCGTGTGCGTCGTTGAGACCGGCAGACTCGCACCCGATGCGACAACAACAGTCGTCGCTGCCGCAAGGTTTGCTGCAAACCCACGGCTTGGTGTTAACTCCGTGATATTGCGGCCGACTGTTTCAATGACGCGGTAACCGAGCATAACCAGACCAAGCACAATGCCGCTTGCGCCCACCAGCAGGATCCAGCCAGGTAAAGCGGATTGTGCCATGACTTGGCCGCCCGATTGGATAATGTTGACTACAGCGGCCAACGGACCCACGGCGTTCGCCACGTCATTGGATCCATGGGCAAACGCCATGGCGCATGCCGTAAATACCATCAAGATGGCGAACACTCTCTCCAGGTCGGAAAGCTTCCCTTGGCGCGTATTAGCTCCTGTTTCTTTGACATGACTAAGAAAAAATCTACCGATTCCTGCCAGGATTGCCCCGAAAGCGATCGCGATACCGACGCTTTCTGCCGTGGACAACTCAATACCTAGATGCTTTAAGCCCTTCAGTAGAGTCACCATGCAGATTACGAAACCGACGATAAAGATGTATCCCGGGACAAATTTCTTGGCACGCTGAAATTGATCAGGCCAATCGAGAATAAGTGATTGGACACTCTTGAAAATTCCAAAAGCAATCGTGCCCGCCAATACAGGCGATACAACCCAACTTGATGCGATCGATCCGACTTTTCCCCAGTTGACAGATTCAACGCCGATACATACCGCGGAAAACCCGACAATCGCTCCTACAATGGAGTGGGTCGTCGATACCGGCCAACCGAATATCGACGCCACAAGTAGCCAAATGCCGGTAGCCAACAACGACGACAGCATTCCATAAACAAGATAATGAGGCGTACTTGCAAGTAGGCTCGGATCAATGATCCCCTTCCGAATGGTTTCCGTAACTTCTCCTCCGGCCAGATAAGCACCAGCAAATTCAAATACACACGCGACCAGGATAGCTCCTGTAAGCGTCAGAGCTTTGGCCCCAACGGAAGTCCCCATCGCATTGGCAACGTCGTTGGATCCGATACCCCATGCCGTAAAAAACCCAAGCACGCATGCAACAATGAGGAGGCTGGTGCCAAATTCGGTAATGATCTCCAAGCTAACCCAACTCCTTATTCTTACTTTGCGACGAGCATGAGTAACCGATGACCCACCTGCTGAGCTCTATCGGCAAGTTCTCCGATCTCTTTCACCACTTCGTAAAGAAAGACAACTTCAATCGGGGTGATATCGTTTTCAACCGCAAAGAGTTCTGCCCTAACCGCTATTTCTGCCTCGTCAGTCTCATGTTCCAACGCGTCAAGTTGCTGCACCAAAACCCCGAGCGTTTTGGCAACTTCGCCTCGGAATGCGGCTCTGAACAGGTCGTCAAGTCTTTCGACTGATTCTGACGCTTGTCGTGCGGTGTTGACGGCCTTGGTTACAAAATCTGTAAAGCTTGCGCGAATGCCATCCGGAACCTGCATCTTCCGTCCCGTCATGAGTCCGGAAACGTCCTTCGCAGTGTTAGGCAATTCATCGACAAGCCGAATAAGATCCAGTAGATCAGCCCTCGGTACTGGAAGAAAAAGGCTTTTCGGTAAGTGACCACGAATTTCTCGTTTCAGATCATCAGCTTCGTGCTCCAATTCAACGATCCTTTCTCGAGATTTGATAACGCCTTGCCAATCGTTCTCATTCAATGCAGCAATAAATACCCCAAGTTCATCCGTGCAATTTCCTGCGATCGACGCGTGTTCGAGCATCGGCTTTACAGGCGACTGCGCCAATAAGTCGAGAAATGAACCCCTAGACATAATTTATCCGCCTAAATGAATACACCCGATCAATCATCGCTGATCCGCCCTTTCTCGACCATCCCGACACAAAGGCTAGGTTTACCCAACAAAATCGCGATCGGATAAGAATGGAAGGGATCAACGTATCTGACCAACGTCGTGTCTGAACAAAAGTTCGACCACAACTCTTTGATGCGATTCCACGGAGTAACTTTGCCACGGCTTTGTTACAGGATTATGACTTCGCGGGGCGCCACGAAAGTTCAAATGAGAGTCGAAAGTCGTCTTCTGGTTCACATCAGTTATGTGATCGATACAACGTTCCGCTTATCTGGAGATTTACTACCGCTTGTGCAAGCCGGCCTGTGTTAGGTGCATACCACCATCCATGATGATGGTCTCACCTGTCACCACGTCGGCCCCACAAACGAAATACAAGATACCTTCCGCAATCATGTCTGGGGTAGACGCGACTCGCAGCGGCGACGTCGCTTCGACATTCGACTTAGCTGCCTGGTATGCGTCACTACCCATCCCCTGTTCCAGCCAATCGCCTTGGATAAAGCCAGGGCAAATGCAGTTGACACGTATTTCTGGGCCTAACGCTCGAGCCAGCGATAACGTCATGGTTATAAGCGCTCCTTTAGAAGCTGCGTAGGCGATCGAACTCCCAACCCCCATCACGCCGGCAATCGAAGAAACATTAACAACACTTCCCTGGCCACTGGTCTGCATGGATTCTGCTACCGCCCTGGTCATCTGGTACGCGCCCACCGTATTGACGGCGTAGATATCGAGAAAATCCTGCTTGTTAAGGCCTTCCAGATTGGAATGGACATTAAATTTAGTGGTCCCCGCGTTATTAATGAGTGCGTCGACCCTCCCCCATTTATCGAGCGCTGCCTTGGCTAATGCACGGCACTGACCGTCGTCAGCAATATCGGCTTTTTGAACAATCGTCTCGACACCGTATTCCTCGCAAGCAGTTTGGGTTGCCCTAGCACCCCCTTCGTTGTGTGCATAGTTGATCACCACATGGCAGCCTTTCTCAGCGAGTTGTCGTGCACAAGCCGCCCCTACGCCTGAGGATGAGCCCGTCACAATCGCCACCCCGTCTTGTAAATCCACGAAGCTACCCCTCTATCAAATTCGGAATTCTCCACTGACTATAGCTCGACTCACCGTATAACCCCGTTTCTAATTCAAATGAAATCGTGGACAACTGGGGCTCAGCATCGGCCAAATCGGCCGTGCTACGATCAACTGGTTGAATCGATATCGTGCGAGGGGAAACGTGAAAAACCTCTGGTTTCATTTAATGCCGTACAAAGACTTACCCGACGACTTTAGGGATATCCACCCATCCTTCTGGGTTGACATTAACTCAAAGCGGCTCGACACCAAGCGGTTTCATCAACACTACAACGAGCACCTCGACGAACTCGAATATGCAGGCCACTTGCCCGAAATCGACAATCCCGAGATGCTTGTTCGAGAAATTAACGCATTTCTCCTCGACCAGGAGAACTGAAACCTTTGACGTCTATCGAAGCCATTCTTTGGGACTTTGGGGGTGTTCTTACGACAAGCCCTTTTGAAGCATTCAACCGATTCGAAGCCGCCCATTACCTCCCGAGAGACTTTATTCGGCGAGTCAATTCAACCAACCCCACAGCCAATGCCTGGGCGCAATTTGAATCAAACGCAATCACGGCCGAACAATTCGATCAACTTTTTGAACGAGAAAGTGAGTCGCTAGGACATCCTGTCCGGGGCGTGCGCGTGCTCGAGCTACTCTCCGGCGAATTGCGACCTCGCATGGTCAGCGTATTAAAAAAGTGCAAGGAACATTTCAAAGTTGGTTGCATTACCAACAACATGAAGTCCGGCGAAGGTCCCAGCATGGCAAGGGACGAAGCCAAAGCTGCCACATCCCAATCGGTCATGGCGTTATTTGACGTCATCGTCGAGTCGAGCGTTGAAGGCGTACGAAAGCCCAACCCACGCATTTACGAGATCGCCTGCAACCGAATGGACGTCGTAGCCGACAAATGTGTTTTCCTCGACGATCTCGGTATCAATCTGAAACCAGCGAAGGTGCTCGGCATGACCACCATCAAGGTCATCGAAGAAGATCAGGCCATCGAAGATCTAGAAGAAGCGACCGGAATTGGGTTCTAGTCGGAATCCCGCATTGCCAAGACATCAGCGTATTCTGGAATCGAACTCGCCGCGCCCTTTTGAGTCACGGCCAACGCACCTGCAGCGGAACCGAATTGTAAGGCCGTCGAATAGTCTTCCCCTGACAAGAGTCCTGCCATTAAGTAACCAACGAACGCGTCTCCCGCCGCTGTTTCGTCCACCGCTTTCACGCTGTATGCGGCGAGCCGTTCGCGGTGGCCAGCGACCCCATGTAGTAAGCCGCCTCGGCCAAGGGTTAATACAATATGTGCTGTTGCATACCGTTCACATAATGCCTCAAGTGCAGTTTCGGGATCGGTTTCTTGAGCCAATGCTGCAGCTTCCGCCTCATTAACGATCAACAAAGCTACGTTGTTCAGGCAGTAGTTCTGTTCGCGGCCATCCACTGGAGCCACATTGAATGCGACGTTGACATCGCGATCGCTGGCCTCCTTGAGCACGGCCTCGATGTCATTGATCTCGTTTTGCAGTAGTAACCAGTCACCCGGCTGTAGCAACGCGAAAGCAACGTCGCGATCAAGCGCTTGAATCGATCGATTTGCACCACCGCTGATCACAATAGAATTTTGTCCTGTCGAATCCACTTGGATAACTGCATGCCCCGATCGCGGCTCTACCTGTCGTACATTCGCGACGTCAACGCCGGCGTCAGCCAGCACGTCCTTGAGCCAATCTCCGTCCTCGCCAATGCAGCCAATATGGTGAACGTCTGCGCCGGCTTTCGAGGCTGCCAAGGATTGATTTAGGCCTTTACCGCCCGGAAAAACAGTATGGTTCTGACTGGCAACGGTTTCGCCTGCGGTCGCAATCGTGTCAACGGAATACACGTCGTCGATACAAAGTGAGCCAAGGTTGATTAACTTAGGCACGACGGATCTCGCCTTTTACTATTCGTTATCACGAGTACTGGGGATTTCCACATTGGAACTGAAAACGCAGGTCTAACCGCCTTCGATTCGATGCATGAAAAATACTTCGCTCGACGGCCCTATCGTTTCCAACCAGGCGTCTTGATAGATTTGTCCATCGATGGCCACTGCGGTTTTCGCCAACACAGCCTCGATGCCAGGCCAGCGCTTTTCCAATTCACGCACCAACGAACGGTAGCTATCGCAATCCACCTCCGTTTCCCTTATGCCCTCGGTATTTGGCATGAGGTGATCAGGGAATACGACCTTAATCATGGATGGACAAGCGTGAGGGGGCCATAGACGCTGGCCCCCTTCCCGTGTTGTCAGCCTTCCTGCGAATCGATCGCCTCGAGTAACCGCGGAGGCGACATGGGCAGTTCCGACACCCGAAATCCTAGCGCATCGCGCACCGCATTCGATGTCGCGGCCAACGGTGCCGTGATCGGAGTCTCACCTACCCCGCGAACACCATAAGGATGTGTCGGATTCGGGACCTCAACGATTTGCGTATCGATCATCGGCAGGTCGGACGCAACGGGCACGCGATAATCAAGAAAGCCAGCGTTTTCCATCACGCCATTGTCGTCATAGATGTACTCTTCATTGAGCGCCCAGCCCAGACCTTGTGCAGCTCCGCCTTGCATCTGCCCTTCAACGTATGCTGGATGTATCGCGCGACCGGCATCCTGAATCGCGGTGTATGCCTTCACATCGACCTTACCGGTTTCGCGATCCACCGCCAGGTCGGTCCAATTAACCGAAAACCCCGCACCCGCACCTTGCGCATTAACACTGGCACGCCCAAGTATAGGGCCCCCAGTGCGTCCCCAGGTTCTGGCTATATCTGCAAGAGACAAGGGGTCGACGTCCGCATTGACGCCAGGCTTCGGTACTGCTTGTCCGTCGTCCCAGTCGACCTGGTCAGCGTCGATGTCCCACGTCATCGCGGCACGTTCCTTGCACTGTGCAATTATGTCCTCACAAGCCTGGACGACGGCCATTCCTGTCGCGAACGTCGTCCTGCTGCCGCCCGTCATGTTGCAATAGCCCGTACTCTCCGTATCGGCCACATGCGCGTTAATTCTGTCGTAGGGAATTCCTAGCGTCTCGGCCGCCATCAGGCACATAGAAGCGCGCGATCCGCCGATATCGGGGCTCCCCTCATTGATGATCACGGTCCCGTCCTCTCGAATCAGTACTTCGGCGCTGGATTGCATCCCGATGTTGAACCAAAAACCACACGCCACCCCACGACCGCAACCCTCAGGTACCGGAGCCGTGTAATTGGGATGTGCCTTAGCAGCTTCGAGGCATGCTTTCAGCCCGATCGCAGGAAACTTAGGACCATACGGAGCCTGGGTTCCCTCATCAGCAGCATTCTTAAGCCGCAAGTCAATCGGGTCCATGCCAAGTTCACGAGCAAGATCATCGATCACGCATTCCATTGCGTGCATGGCCTGAGGCGCTCCGGGCGCTCGGTAAGCCGCAACTTTGGGTTTGTTCACCAATACATCAATGCCTTCGATACTGAAGTTCTCGAGGTCATATGGCGCTAGCACCGACATACAGCCAGGACCCACTGGTGCACCAGGAAACGCTCCTGCCTCATAAGCAAGCCAGGCCGTCGCCGCGGTGATGGTGCCATCTTTCTTTGCAGCAACTTTTGCCTTGCACCACGTCGCTGAGGTCGGGCCAGTGGCACGGAACACTTCTTCCCGGTTCATGACCATCCGAACAGGACGATTCGAGAGTTCCGACAACTTCACCGCAAGTGGCTCAAGGTAGACACTTAGCTTGCCGCCAAATCCGCCACCAATTTCAGAAGCGATGACTTTTATCTTGCTTATGCTTGTGCCGAGTATCGCCGCAGTCTGTGTTCGAACATCAAAGTGTCCTTGTGTGGAACACCAAACCGTAATTTTACCCTCTTCGTTAATGGTCGCCGTACAGGCGTGCGGTTCAATATAGCCTTGGTGTGCCATTGGCACTCGGAATTCGCCCTCTACGACGACGTCGGCTTCAGCAAATCCTTTCTCAGGATCACCACGCTCAAACTTGGTAATCGCTGCAATGTTACTTGCGGGCTGCGAGGCATCACCGTTGGTATGCATTTGTTCGTTGACTAGCGTTGCGCCGTCCGCGATTGCCTGATCGATCGAAAGAACCGGCGCAAGCACATCGTAATCGACTTTGATCGCATCCAGTGCCTGTTCCGCCAATAGCTGTGTAGTTGCAGCTACCGCGGCAACGGCGTGCCCGTGATAGAGGACCTTGTCCCGCGCAATCACATTTCGACCGAGATCGTCTGTCTCCTCGGGAAAATCACTACGGGACACGGCTGCCAGTACACCTTCCATCGCGAGCGCGCCTGAAACATCGACGCTCTTTATTCGCGCGTGCGCATATGGGCTCCGTAAAACCTTGCCATGGATCATACCCGGTAACTGAAGATCCGCACCAAAATTCGCGCGTCCCGTGACTTTTTCCACACCGTCAGGACGTACTGGTCGAGTCCCAATTACTTTCAGGTCGTGAGCTTCTGCCATCTCGTATCCCCTATGCTTCGTGTGCTAATTCGGTCGCGGCGTCTTGGACAGCGCGAATGATCTTGTCGTAGCCCGTGCAACGACAAAGATTGCCCGCAAGCCAGTATCGAATGGTCGTTTCGTCGGGATTGGGGTCGCGTTCCAAAAGAACCTTCGCTGCAACGATGAATCCAGGAGTACAAATGCCGCACTGCAATGCGGCGTGCTCCAAAAACTTCTGTTGTAGTACGTGTAGACCATCTGGATTCGCAACTCCCTCGATGGTCCCTACCTCTTTACCTTCGGCTTCCGCGGCAAGGACCAAGCACGAACAAACCAGGCGTCCATCCAGCGTCACCGAACAAGCACCGCAGTCGCCCGTCGAGCAACCTTCTTTGGTGCCAGTCAACCCAAGCTCATCGCGTAACACGTCAAGCAGCGATTGGTGAGGCTCGCAAAGGACTTCTTCTGGTTGTCCATTTACGCTGGTGGTTACGTGTAATTTACTCATTTAATTCTCCTACTAACTGGAAGCGCGGTCGCGTGCGATACCGCCTGCACGCTTGCAAAGGACGCCCACAACTTTCTTGCGGTATTCGACCGTACCCCGCTTATCCGTGATCGGTGACGCCGCATCGGAACACGCCGCTGAGGCCGCGCTAAGTGCGTCATCATCAACTTTCGTTCCAACCAATGCCGCCGATGCCGCTTCAACTAAACGTACCGTCGGAGCAACGGCGCCAATCGCGACCCTGGCCGACGTACAAGTCCCCCCGTCGTCAAGCGTAAGCGCGACACCCGCTCCCGCAACAGCAATATCCATTTCAGTACGTGGAATGAACCGCAAGTACGCGTCAGCAGAGTTGTTTCTGGGCCGCGGAATTTTGAGACCTAAAAGAATTTCGTTCGATGCCAAACAATTCTGTCCGACACCGGTCACAAAATCTCCCACTGCAACCTCTCGAGAGCCGCCGGGTGAAGCGATCACACAAACCGCCGAGACAACGACTAGCGCAGGAATCGTGTCGCCCGCCGGAGACGAATTGCAAAGGTTCCCACCGATAGTGGCGCGTCCTTGGATCTGCGTCGAACCAATTAGATCTGCAGCCTCGATGAGTCCCGGAAGAAGCCCCTTCAGTTCATCGTTCTCGTTAAGCGCCGCCGACGGTATCGCTGCACCGATGAAAATCTCGTCGGCACCAATGGATAACTCATTGGTCTCGGCTATGTGTTTTATATCAACAAGAGTGCGTGGTTCTTTGTCGACGGATCGCATCTGCACCAGAACATCGGTGCCCCCTGCAAGTATCTGGGTACGTTGTCCATCGTTTGCCTGAGACTCAAGCACCGAGAGAGCTTCTTCAAGGCTCGTAGGTGCCGCGTAGGCATAATCACCCATAGTGCTCCCCGTTATTACGCGCTGGAATAGCCGCTATGTATATCATGAAGAGCCGCGACAATCACAGCCTAGGCTACAATCTCCCAGACATTACTCACATCAACAGGAATTAATTTGAGCGTCGATAGGACTAGCTTCAGTCACCACATCAAATCCCTATGTGAGGAATGGGCGCACGCGCTGGATGAACATGGATTCGACGCCGCGCTCGTCCCTGCCGGAACCAACTCGTATTACTTTGCCGACGATCAAAGTCCTCCATTCCGGCCCAACCCCCACTTTGCAAGGTGGGTACCCGAACCCCTGACCGAAGATGCGGTATTACTTGTTCGTCCCGGCATAACGCCAAAATTATTTTTTTACCAGCCGGATGACTTTTGGTTCGTGCCACCTTCGGTCCCACCCTGGACCGACGGCGTCTTCGACGTGGCGGTATACCAAGAATCAGAAAATCAAATCGAGGGTATCGTTGAGGCAACGCGTGCACTGACCAACATCGCCTACGTTGGACCTGACACGGAACTCGCCAACAATCTCGTGATAACGACGGAAGATGTCGGGCCATTCATCGATCAGCTCGATTACGGTCGCTCGTTTAAAACAGAGTTTGAAATTATCAACATGAGGGGAGCCACCGAAATCGGCGTGCGCGGACATCTGGCGGCACATCGCGCTTTCTCGTCGGGAGCCAGCGAGTTCGACATTCACATGGCCTACCTTGACGCGAGCAAGCAAACCGAAAGTGAGCTTCCCTACCCGAACATCATCGCGTTGAACGAGCATGCGGGCACCCTTCACTACCAGCACTACGATAGAGCGACGCCAAAGCGCGTACACAGTTTTTTGATCGACGCGGGCGGCAAATTTAATGGGTATCACAGCGACATTACGAGAACCTACAGCGCAATGCCCGGGGACGATTTTGACAGTCTCATCAATGCGCTCGACGAGAAACAACAAGCCCTAATCGGCGATATTGGTCTAGGACTAAGCTACCTAGATCTCCACGAACGAATGCATCACGACATCGCCGAGCTGTTGGTCGCATTTGGATTCGTGACTTGTTCCGCGGAAGCGGCGTTCGATCAACGAATAACCGATGCTTTTTTCCCACACGGTCTTGGTCATTTGCTCGGCTTGCAGACCCACGACGTTGGCGGTCGGTTAACGGCGCGTCAAGCCGAAAATAGGAGCCCGTCAGACCGCTTCCCCAACTTGCGTTTGAACCGGCAAATCGAGGCCAATCAAGTCTTCACCGTCGAACCCGGGATTTATTTCATCCCGATGCTCATTGACACCGTTGAAAATCCCGCCGATATCAATCGAGACCGCGTTCAATCATTTGTGCCTTTCGGTGGCATTCGGATCGAGGACAACATTCTCGCGACACAAGACGGTCACGAAAACCTAACGCGCCCCGTATTCGACAAAGCGTTGGCGCAATGAACCTATTTGCAACCGATTCGCGTCGATAGTACATGACGGTCTCTAACAACATAGCAATACGTATGGCTACCAAAGCAGACCTCGAAGTATTGGTCAGGTTTCAGATCGCGATGGCCTCCGAAAGTGAAGACAAAGGTCTAGACGAGAATACTTTGAGACACGGGATTGCTACCACCCTTTCATCTGAGGACCTGGCTCTTTATATCGTCGCCGAGATTGCCGGCAAACCGGTGGGAACGCTGATGCTCACCTGGGAATGGAGCGATTGGCGTAATGGTCGATTTTGGTGGATCCAGAGCGTTTACGTTGCTTCTTCACACCGTCGACTTGGCGTGTACTCGGCAATGCATCATCACGTTCTTTCCCTCGCATCAGAAGATCCAACGGCGGCGGGGATCCGGCTGTATGTCGAAAAGGATAATGACGGCGCGCAAGCGACCTACTGTCAGCTCGGCATGGTTGAAACCCATTACCGATTATTCGAAACGGAATTCATCAGGAATTAACACCTTAATTCGTATGGAACGCCCACTCGGTTCGCCCGTTCTAATCAATTTTTCTGGCGGTCTCGAATCACCAATTCGCGCCATTTAAACATCAAGCGTTCCAACTGCAACGGGCAATTCAACCCCGAGTTCGACAAGGCCATGCGCCTCGTGTCGATCAGGTCGTCAAAGAAATCCACGCCCTCGGATCCGACTCTATCTTCAACAACCAATCGATGCAGAAACCGTGCCCATCGAGCCAAAATTTCGACGAGATCCTCGTTGCGCAAGCTATCAACAACGTCGCTTACACTGTTCCGTCGATCCCTCGCAGCCTTGAGCGCAGGCCAGAGCGACTTTCTCTCCGCATGAATCGCTTCAAGAACGTGAAAAGGCGCGCACCCGTATTCAATTAATAGCGGTTCAACCTCTTCAGCGGTTACGTCTTGCTCCAAAAGCCACCTCACCACAACCTCCCGGGTTGGTCGTCTAATAGAAACTCGCTGGCAACGACTGATGACAGTGGGCAACATCACGCTCTTTGCTTCAGTTACCAATATCAGGTGGCTACCGAGCGGCGGTTCCTCGAGGATCTTTAGCAATGCGTTCCCAGCGTTCAGGTTCATTTTCTGAGCGTCTTCCAGCACCACCACTTTCAAAGCCCCCGCCTGAGCGGTTTGTTGCATAAAGTCGATGAGACTTCGAATCTGATCGACCTTAATGACTCCGTTTTCTGCTTCGATCCAACGAAAATCTGGATGAGCAATCGTACGCGGATCGCCACTACGATCTATCAGCATCAGCGCGATCTCGCCCGCTAGCTGCGCTTCTCCGCAACCACCCGGACCATCAATCAGTAGCGCGTGGGGTAGTCGTGCAGTTGTGTTTAAAGAACTGACATAGTCGAACCCCAGCTGCATCCACGGCGCGAGTCCACTCAACCCAAAGGCTCCATAAAGTTGTTGATGAGCTCCGCCAGCCGCGACTGAACATCTTCCAACGATCTTGTCGCGTCAATAAGTACTGCCCGCTCCTCTCTTTCCACGATCGCAAGATAGCCGGCCCGCACCCTCGCGAAAAACTCATTGTCTTCAGATTCAAACCGGTCGTGTTGTCGGTCAGCGATTCGCCCAAGTGCGATGTTCACCGGCGCATCCAAAAAGATCGTTAAATCGGGCCAAAGTGATCCTTGCGCAAACTCGGCAAGGCGCTCCAAAGTATCAAGCGGTACGCCACGACCGCCACCTTGATACGCGTATGTTGCATCGGTATATCGGTCACAAAGTACCCATCGTCCGTCATTCAACGCCGGTTCAATAACGGCTGACACGTGTTGAGACCGTGCGGCGAATATCAGCAACGCCTCCGTTATCGGGTCCATCGATTCATCGCGCATTTGAAGTAATACTTCTCTAACTTCTTCGGCGAGCGGTGTTCCACCAGGCTCGCGGGTCACCAGAACATCGATTCCTTTTTGTTCTAATGACTCGCGAAGGAACTCGATATTTGTGGTTTTACCGACGCCTTCAACCCCCTCCAACGTAATAAATCGACCACGGGTCATTGATCGCCCCGCAACTGATATCGCCGAACCGCTTTCAAATGCGCATCGAGAGTATCCGAAAACTCAGAAGACCCATCTCCTCGGGCCACGAAGTAAAGGGCCGTCCCGGAACCCGGATGTGTGGCTGCGTGTATAGCCGTACGTCCTGCCGAGCCAATGGGAGTCGGCGGTAAACCGAGTTGAGTATAAGTGTTGTAAGGACCATCCTTTTTTAGGTCAGAACGCGTCAGGTTCCCATCGAACGCTTGGCCTAATCCGTATATAACCGAAGGATCAGTTTGCAGTCGCATACCCTGCTTTAATCGACGACTAAAAACGCCGCCGATCTTTCGTCGGTCATCCTCGATACTAGATTCTTTTTCAATGATAGACGCCAAAATAAGAACCTCATACGGACTCGTTAAAGGGAGGTCAACGGCACGATTTTCCCACGCGCTATTTAGCTGAAAGCGCATCCGTTCCCACGCACGAACAAGAATTTCGGATGCTCGATCACCACGGATATAGTGGTAGGTGTCCGGGAAAAATTGGCCCTCACCATGAGCGTCGGATAGTTCAAGCGAATTGAGAACATTAATCACGGTAGCGCTACCCAGGTCAAACAAGAGACCGGGTGAATTGAGAAGCTTGTTACGGGTGACCGAAAAGGTCTCGCCTTCAACGATCTGAATCGAATGCACCAATACATCGCCTGACGCGATCCGATCAAGAACCTGATCCGGCGATTGGTTTGATTCGAAACGATATTCTCCTGCCCTCATCGAACCGGTCAATCCACGCATTAGACCCCTCGCCGTCAACCGGCGTGAGCTATCGACGATTCCATTGGCGCTAAGTCGGTGGCCGATGGTCGAAAAACTCTCCCCTCTCTCAATGACTAGGGTTACCGGGGAATCGAGCGCGACCGGACGTCCAGCCCAGCTTTCCATGAACCAACACGCGCCAAGAACGACGATAGAGATAGATGCGAGTACAGCGATTGTTCGCCGCAATATTTCGCTCCAATTCTTTGCCCTCAGTAACGATCGTGCCACGTTGCAACGACCGAGGGGAGATATAAAAGGAGCAATCGAAGAACGTGCCCTACTACAGCCGCGAAAAGATGAGCGTTCCGTTAGTTCCGCCGAACCCAAACGAATTTGAGAGCGCAGCATCAATCGTCATATCACGCGCGGTATGAGGTATGTAGTCGAGATCACAATCATCGCCGGGGTGATCGAGATTAATAGTCGGCGGAGCAACTTGGTGACGTAGTGCCAGTGCACAGACAGCTCCCTCAACGGCCCCAGCCGCACCCAAGAGATGGCCGACCATCGATTTAGTCGAACTAACGGCAACTCGCGTGTTGGTCCCAAAGACCGTCTTAATTGACTTCGTTTCAGCAACGTCGCCTTGCGGAGTCGAGGTCCCGTGGGCATTGATGTATTGGATTTGATCCGCGTTCATATTGGCATCTAACAGTGCGTTCGTCATCGACGCCACTGCGCCGCGACCATCATCCGGCGGACTGGTAATGTGATGCGCGTCGGCGCTCATGCCAAACCCGCTTAACTCACAGTAGATTTCTACCCCGCGAGCTTTCGCCCTTTCATACTCCTCGAGAACCATCACTCCAGCACCATCGCCCAGAAGAAAACCATCGCGGTCCCTATCCCAGGGGCGACTCGCACGTTCAGGATCTTCGTTTCGACTGCTTAGCGCCTTCATGGATGTGAAACCCGCAATGGTAACTGGTGAAGTCGCCCATTCCGCTCCGCCCACCACCATAACGTCTGCGTCACCATGCTGGATCATCCGCGCCCCGAACCCAATGTTGTGTGTGCCGGTCGTGCAAGCAGTTACGATGGCGATATTCGGCCCGCGAAATCCATATCGAATCGATAAACTGCCGGAAATCATATTGATCACACTGGCGGGCACGAAGAAAGGTGATACCCGTCTTGGACCACGTTTCAGGAGTGTCGAGTGCGTGTCTTCTATTGTGTTGATACCGCCGATACCGGAACCGATCGCTATACCAACTCGATCTCTTTCCGCCATGTCTGCGATTCCGGCGTCGTCGATCGCTTGAACCCCAGCGGCAATTCCCAGCTGTATGAATACATCGATTCGTCTCGCTTCCTTCCGATCCAGGTATTGTTCAATGTCAAAGTTCTTGACGCTCGCTCCGATCTTGACGCCGAAGTCCGAGGTGTCGAAATGTTCGATCAGATTGCCACCACTGCGCCCTTCTAGGGCGCTGGCCCACGTCTCTTCGACCGTATTCCCGATGGGCGTTATTAAGCCCATTCCAGTGACAACGACTCGGCGTTTATTCACGGTTTCGATTCCATGTCCACGCAAATACTAATCTGAATTGCGGAGAAAAAAGCCGCTAAGACGGACGCGGTTCCCAAAAGATTTTCCTGCCCCAATCTATTGATGGGCAAGAATATAATCGACCGCTTCTTTTACAGTGGTGATGTTTTCGGCTTCTTCATCCGAAATTTCAGTTTCGAATTCCTCTTCGAGCGCCATTACGAGTTCAACCGTATCCAAGGAATCGGCACCCAAATCATCGACAAACGATGCGTCGTCCTTAACTTCTTCTTCTTTGACCCCCAATTGTTCACAGATGAGTTTCTTTACGCGTTCTTCGACATTGCTCATTTATTTCTAGTCTCCCTATCGGATTACAAGGGTGCAGGGCGGCGGTATTCTAGTGAATCTTTTGTCGTTTTTCACGCTCGAACGAACCGCGATCAGGCCGAGTAGAGCCCGCCATTGACGTTCAGTGTTTCGCCCGTGATATAGCCCGCATCTTCGCTAACTAGAAACGATACGGCCGACGCCACGTCTCGTGGAGATCCGATCCGGCCGAGAGGGATCATCGCGGCCAAATTATCCACTTGCGCATCGCCCAGCGCGGCGGTCATATCGGTGTCAATGAAGCCAGGGGCGACGCAGTTCACCGTGATACTTCGCGAACCCACTTCTTGCGCCAACGCGCGGGTAAATCCTTCAATCCCTGCTTTGGACGCTGCATAGTTTGTTTGCCCGGGATTGCCCATGCGACCCACCACCGAGCCCACGTTAACGATTCGGCCCCAACGGGCTTTAATCATTGAACGCAACACCGATTTACACAGGCGGAAAGTGCCGGCGAGATTGGTTTCGATCACGTCATCCCACTCGTCATCCTTCATGCGCACGAGCAAGCTATCACGCGTAATTCCCGCATTGTTAATGAGGACCGCGACATCGCCGCAACGCTCGAAAATCCGTTGGACCGAGGCTTCGACCAACGCACTATCTTCGACGCGCATCATTAAGCCAATACCACGATCGCCAAGCCATCCTTCTATGTTTTCGACTCCGCTATCGGTCGTCGATGTACCAACCACGAAGAAACCATCGTCCGCGAGGCGTTCGGCAATACTCTTTCCGATCCCACGACTCGCTCCGGTAACAAGTGCCGTACGATCAATACTCATTCGATCTCCCCGAGCGCTACTGACAAATCGTCAACGCTACCGATCGCAAACGCTTCAGCGTTGCGATCAATTCGGCGGAGCAGACCCGTCAGCACCTTACCCGGACCACACTCCACAACCGTCGTCGCCCCACCGGCAAGCATAGTCGCTACGCATTCGCTCCAGCGAACAGGCGTCGATAGTTGACGTACGAGACAATCTCGAATTCCAGCGGGATCCCTCGCCAAGCTTGCATTGACATTGTGAATCACGGGTATACCCGGTTTTTTTATCTCGACATCATCGAGCAGGCTCTTCAGCTCTCCTGCTGCCGACGTCATCAGTTGGCAATGAAACGGACCACTCACGTTGAGTTTGACCGAGCGCCGCGCGCCTGCTTCGGAGCACTCCGAAATGGCGTTATCTACTGCTAAAGACTCCCCGGAAATGACCACCTGGCCTGGCGCATTCATATTTGCTGCCGATACGACCCCGTCTACCCCATCACAAATCGAAGACACAAGCTCATCGTCTAGACCGAGTATCGCAGCCATTGCACCTTGACCGTCCGGAACAGCGCTCTCCATAAGCTTCCCCCGCTCATGCACGAGGTTCACTGCGTCGTTGAATCGCAGAGAACCCGCCGCGGTAAAAGCCGAGTACTCTCCCAAGCTATGCCCCGCCATAATGATCGGAGCGGCGCCTCCGCGCGCGCCCCAAATTTCAAAGAGCGCGACCGAAGCCGCCAGTAGAGCTGGTTGCGTCACGGATGTTTGATTTAACCGGTCCTCCGGGCCATTCCTGATAACCTCGCCAAGGTCAAAACCAAGAGTTTCCGAAGCTCCGGCGAGCCGGTCATTCAAGATAGGCTCGGTGGCCCGTAGGTCGTCCAACATACCCACCTGTTGGGCACCTTGCCCCGGAAAAACGAATCCAATCCCCACTTGCGCTTCCCCTCCTGTTTAATCGCGGCAAAACATGCTCATGCACTGGAACCTGACCAGGGACTACCGAATGATTCGAACGCTTTTCCAATTGTGCCCGCAAAACCGATCTGTTGCCGCACACGCAGCGTTCTCACCAGCGCCCCTCGAATCCGACAAAAGTCGCACTGGTACGATTATAGGACTGTGCGCGCCCGAGAATCGGCGCATAAGAAATGGAAAAACATTCGCGGCGAGGTCGCCGCCACCGGTGTAGATCGGAGGCTATTCGGGTTGCAACTACGCTCGCACGATGCCGACCTTCGAACTAGAATCTCAGTCCT
>CEWR01005637.1_pt1 | contig 32000 bp, 19 predicted proteins | sample 356321 | NCBI WGS metagenome assembly CEWR01 (sample SAMEA2621551, study PRJEB7988) | marine metagenome | biome: marine biome (ENVO:00000447); feature: mesopelagic zone (ENVO:00000213); material: "saline water (ENVO:00002010), including plankton (ENVO:xxxxxxxx)" | depth 790 m
TCGAGGTATGGGCGTTAACAACAAGGAGGGAATGATGAAAACATCCTGGGGTAATCCTGTGCATGTAATTCCGTTCATTCGAACACTGGGATTATAAATTACCTGTCTTTTTAAGCAGTCTTTTAAGCAGAAAAAAAAGCGGCAGGCGGTCATCAGTCACGCGGTCACCAAAGGCCTCGATCCCGATGTGCCCATGAAGGACAGCGGCATCGAGTGGCTCGGGGAGGTGCCGGAACATTGGGAGGTCGTTTCACTCAAGCGAGTTACTCTCGTGAATACTGGCGTTGCAAAAGGCAAAGACCTCACGTGAAAGAGAACCGGCAAACGCGATGAAGGAGCAATTGATGCAGATGCCGCAGTGGACAACCGGCCCCCGGGGCCGAAATATTCGTCGGTCTTAGAGATGGGTAATTCACGCGGGCGGACGTATTGTTTTGGGGAGGAGACACAGCGTCATGCACAATCCACAATGGGCTCTTTTTTTCGACTTCCATACGATGCCGGCGAACCCGGACGTCGGCAAAGCCTTCGATATGGACGCCATCACCGACTGGCTTGCGGAATGCGGCGTTGATTTCATCGTCTTCCCGGCGCGCTGCAACCTGGGCACCGCCTACTATCCGACCAGACTGGGGATTCCGCACCCGGCCATGGGGCGCGATCTCTTCGGCGATCTGGTGGCGGCCTGTCATGCGAAGAGCATCGCGATCTCCGCTTATATCAACGTCGGACTCAGCCACGAGGAATCCTATCAGCACCGCGATTGGACCGTGCTGCAGGTGGACGGACGGACCTACGGAGAGCCGTTCGGTAACTCTTTCTTCCGGCATATGTGCTACTATTCGGGATACGCCGATCACGTGATGGGGATGGCCCGCGAGGTGGTCGAATGGTACGATGTCGATGGTCTGTTCTTCGACTGCTTCCATACGCCGCCCTGCATTGGCGTGGAATGCATGGAGCGAATGAAGGCGGAGGGCGTCGACTTCAAAGATGCGGAGCAGCTCAACGACTTCAACTACAGCAAGATCCTGGCGATGGGACGAAAGCTGTCGGCAGGCGTTCGCGACCTCAACCCTGAGCTCCTCCTCTACTTCAACGGCATCGATTACGAGGCCCAGGCCGAATTCGGCAGCTATCTCGAGCTGGAATGTCTGCCGCAGAGCGAATGGGGCTATGAACTGCTGCCCATGGTTTCGCGCTATATGCGCACCCTCGGCAAACCGGTACTGAACATGACCGGACGTTTTCAGAAGACGTGGGGGGATTTCGGCGGCATCCGCAGCCGCGCCAGCATCGAGTACGACTGTATCTACGGCATTGCCAACGCCATTCCGCCGACCATCGGCGACCACTTCCATCCGCGCGGCGACCTGAATCGTGCAGTGATGGCACTGGACAAGGCGGTGTACCACACGCTGCAGCCGCTGCAGCCGTGGATGGATGGGGCCGTCCCCGTGGTAGAGATAGCGAACGTGATGAAGTGCGGCTACCCCGGGAACGAATGGGCTGGCGGCGACCGCCCGCGGCAGAAAGAACTGTCGCAACAGGCGCTGAAATCGGCCACGCGCATGCTGTGCGAGCTGAAGATGCAGTTCGACAACGTCACTACGGCCGTTGCGTGGGACCGGTACAAGCTGCTGATCCTGCCGGACGAAATCGAGGTCGATGCGGCGATGGCCGGGCACCTGCAGACCCACCTCGACCGCGGCGGCGCCATCATCTCGACCGGGCATTCCGGACTCGACAGTAATGGCGCCAAATTCGCCCTCGACGCCTGGGGGGTGGATTACCAGGGGGACGATCCCTGCGATCCGGCGTACATCGAATTCGGCCCCGAATTTTCCGCGGGCATGCCCGACATGCCGGTGACGCTGTACGAGCGCGGCACGGCGATCTCGGCCAGGCCGGGCACCAGCGTGCTGGCCACCATCACCGCGCCGTACTACAGCCACCAATGGGACGGCCGCCACGGCTTCCGCTACACCCCGCCCGACCAAAACACGGGCCGACCCGCCGTCACCCTGAACGGCACGGTGGCCCACATGAGCCATCCGCTTTTCCGCACCTATTTCAACAGCGGGTCGCTGCCGATGCGGCAGATCCTGGCGAATCTGCTCGCCCGCCTCCTGCCGGAGCCGTTGATCCGCGCGCCCGGCGCGCCGGCCTTCAGCCGCATCACTGTCACTTCACAGCCGGGCCGGCGCATGGTCTACGTACTGGCCTACCTGCCCGAGTCGCGCGGCGCGGGCATCAACATGATCGAGGAACCGCTGGAGTTGAACGACTTCACCCTCAGCCTGCGCCTGGATGGCCACGCCCCCGCCAAGGTCTACCTGGCGCCGGACCGGGAAGCGCTCGAATTTGCTATCGGCGGCGGGTACGCCACCGTCACCATTCCGTGCGTGCGCGGCTGGTCCGTAGTCGTTTTCGAGGAGTAATTGGCAGGCGTTCGTGGCTGTATTGGAACCGTCAATTCACGTTAATTACTTACTCAGGAGTCAGGCGTCTAGTACTGCACGGCATAAGTTCTCCGACATTAAAATTGATGGATGGTGTGGGCAGTGTTACGTCGCGACACCGGAGGCGATCCGGTCGGCTACTGGCGACCTGTTCCCCGTAGCATCATCGAGGATTGTCACTCGCTCCGCTCGCTGCTGCCCTTGGGGGCAGCCAGTCGGCCTTCGGCCAGCGCGCGGCGCGACAATGGCGGTGCCAGGCGCGATTTGAATGTCGGAGAACTTCTGCCGTGCGGTAGTAGTCCCTTCGTTCAGCCCTAATCATCCAGTCGGCGGAATCAATTTGAAACCATACTCCGAGGTCCACGGTTCCAGGTGTTTGACATGCTCGGCAACATAATTTGCAGCCCAGGACCGACGACTGAAATCACTGCGATTGGGGTGACTCCGGTGGATCAAGCCGCTGTCGAAAAAGACTGCCGACCCCGGACTCAGTTCAATCGGAACCTGACGATCCAAGTCCCACTGTTCATCGCTGAGGATCCACTTTTGAACCGGATGTTGCTCATGCGGCAGCGCTTTTCTATGACTTGCCGGGATGAAATACATGCAACCGTTTTCCACGGCTGCCGGATCGATCGCCAGCCAGCATTTCAAAGAGCGGGGTTCGAGCCCGGGCCAAAACGCCATATCCTGGTGCGGTGCGGCGTCAATGCCATGACGCGCCGGTTTCCTGAAAATTGACTCTCCGAACAACTGCACGCCATCATCGAGCAGGGCGGAAATCACTGCGTAGATGTTTGGATGGCAGGCGAATTTCCAGAAATACGGGTGATGAAAAGCCATCCTTGACATCAGCCGAATCCGATCACGGCGCGGGATCTCCTCTCGATCCTCCAGGCCTGGTTCCCAGAAGGTGTAAAATTCGGCCGGGATCTTTCCATCGTACGCCATTTCAGGCTTTAGCCCGCCGTCAAGCAGGCGGTGGGTCATGGCGGAGAGCTCTGCCAGTTCCGCAGATGGAATAAGGTCCTCAACGATGATGTAGCCCTGCCGTTCATAAGTTTGAAATTGATCATTGGTGATTGTCATGATTCCGGGAACTCACCTTTTGTGCTGATCTCATTGTTTTGCGTCAAGTGGGTTCTGCAATCCCAGCCAAAGACTCTTTGTACAGTTCAGGGGACCGATTGAAGTAAGCCCCATCGATCGTGTCGATTTCGCTGGTGACAGCAGCGCTGCCCCAATGCGAGGCATAGGCCCGACGCCACTTGTCAGACTCGTTGCGATGCGAGGTGTGCAGGGTCTTGCTGTGGTGGAACACCACGCCGCCTTTTTTTACGCATGCCGGCGCCTCCTGCGTCAGGTCGATTTGTTCCGTCGCGGGCGTCGTGTTGTACGGCTCGCCCGGTATGGGGAGGTGCTCCAGGATCGGGCCGCGGTGCGAGCCGCTGATGTAACGCAGACACCCGTTGAATTCATCCACATCGTCCAGGGCAATCCACGCCGTGATCACCTCGTCGTCGGGGTGACACAGGAAGTAGGCGTTATCCTGGTGATAGGGTTTGGCCGAGCCGAATCGTGGCGGCTTCATGAACATCTGGTCGTTAATGAGCATCGGCGGCCTCCGTATGAGTTCCTCGACCAATGCGCGAAGCCGGCGATCCATCACGAAGTTGCGCAGGTCCCGGTGCTTTAGAAACGGGTTGTCGAGCTTGCGCGGGGCAAGGCGTCCATCCTTTGAGAGATCGGCATTGTAGCTCGAGTCCGCGGAGGTGATTTCGGGCTCACACAAAGAGATGGCCAATTGGCCAATCGTATCCACCTCCGGGGCGGCAAACACCCCCTCCACAACCGTCCAGCCGCGAAACCAATATTCTTCGTATTTCTGCGGGTCAAGGCCCATTCCGACATTACTCCTTGGTTGGTTGGGAATCATGGGGTTATGGCAACTCTATGGCGAGCGGAAATGCGAACGCCTGTTTATCGCCTCAGACGCGGGCGCGGAGCAGCGGATTGTTGAAGGACACCGGAATGTATTGACTGTCGTGGAGCGACTTGGTGCCAGGCGTCATGAAATGAATGGCAAAAGCGCGACGTTGCCGACCACTGGCGTTGGGTTTCGTCGAATGAAGCGTTTGACAGTGGTGAAACATGATGCCGCCCGCGGCAAGCTCGACGACGACAGCCGTCGCGGCGTCGACCTGATCGCCGGCGTCGAGCAGCACGTTTGATCCCTCAGCACGGCCGTGCGACAACGGCGTCAGGTGCGATCCGGGAATCAGGTTCATGGCGCCGTTCCGATCGTCCACGTCGTCGAGCGTAAGCCAGCAGCTGACAATGTTGGCGGGTACACATTTCCAGTAAGCATTGTCCTGATGCCAGTGAATTGGCCCCCCCGTATGCGCCGGTTTGAATAATGCCTGATCGGAATAAAGTTGGATATTCGGTCCGATCAGGGTCGCGACAATATCCAGCAGCCGGCTGTCGTACACGAGTTTACGAAAGCGCAGGTTGCGGCGTGTCACATTCATGATCTGCAGCATTTGTGTTTCAGCCTGGACCATTGCCTCGTCGTCGTCGGTTTGGTCAACTGACAGATTGCTCATCTCTGACTTGCCGGCCCGGGCCAGGTCGAATTCGTGATCATATTCCTGTCGCAGTGCCTCGACCTCAGTGTCGTCGAGCAGCTTGCCGAATCGCAGAAAACCTTCCGCATGAAATGAATCGATTTGTTCGCGGGTCAGGGCAACGCCGTCGGTTTGTTCGAGTGTTTGATCCATGTTTGGGCACGCCGTCATTTCTCGCTTGTCCGAATACCGGAAGTGTCGTAACTGGGGGGGATGCGGTTTAACTTGTGATTGTGACCCTGGTTTGCAAGGGCTGTTGTGAATTCACCGCATCGATCGATTGTTGTCTTTTGACCGTTTGAAATCGTCTAGTTGTCCCATTAAACCGTAAGCAAAGGAATTGCATATCATGCGAGTAGAAGCGATCCCGATGACCATTCAGAGCAGTACTGGGACCGAGCAGCGTGCGTTTGATATTGGCGCCCTCTGCGGGGCGCGGTTCGCCGCCCGCGACGTTCAGGCCAAGCGCCGGGAGCTCGACGACCTGATGGTGCGCGAGGGCCGCTACAGTATGGCGACACTTACAAATCCGTCGATCTTTCGCATCGGGCGGTATCTGCTCACCCAGGATTCCGAGTTCGAGGTGCAAGGCGCATTGACCGGCGGCGAAGGCGAGGTCGTGGCCATCCGCGACGGCGACGAAGTCTTCATCTCAGTCGGCAGCGATCAGTGCGATCGCGAGCTCGATCCGCTGTTCCCCGACAAGCCCAAACAGATGTGCCCGCATCCGATCGCTACCGTCGCCTGGCCTTACGCGGAGGTACGCGACCACTGGGACCAAATGCAAATCCACAGCGAGGTCACTGTCGGTGGTCACAATGTGCCCCTTCAAGACAGCCCGTTGAACGCACTCGTCGATCTGGAGTACCTGCTTGCTTTGGACGTGGTCCGCGCCATGCCCGATCCGCTGTTCCTGTATTGCGGGTCGGCGCCGTTCCTCGATAGCGTGCAGGAGACGATCGCGCGCCACGATCTGCCGGACGTGACAGCCCATGGCACTGGCGACACGTTCCTGGCGCGCCTGCACGATCCGATACTCGCGCGGACGATCGAAATCCGATATCGACCGATCCCGCTCGGCGATGAGATGGACGAACGCCGCGGCAGACCCGGCGCGGCAGAGCATCATTTGAACTACTGACTACTCCGCCTCACCGGGATCGTTCAGGGCGTAGTTGCCGATCTTCGGGTCGAAGATGTTTCTCAAGTCGGAATCGACGGGTGCGTCGGCGATCGTGGTGTCGGGGCAGAGCGCCGCGTCGTTGATGCGCCAGCGGACAAGCCCGATGTCCTGCGGGCTGTGGGTGCGCTTCCCTTCCATGCCCCGGTTGCGGTACCCGGTCCCGAACGCGGTGAGCAGCGAACCGTCGGGCAGCAGCACTGTGGCGGTGCGCTGCGGGCTCGCAAGCCAGCCATCCCTGCCTTTGCGGTTACCTTTCCACACGGCGAGAAGGTACCGGTGATCCAGGTCCCAGGTCCAGCCGTGGTCCCGGCTGATGACCGCTTCGATACCGAACTGGGGATAGCCGTCGTCGGTATCCACGTACCCCATGCGCGCCACGTAGGTCAGGACGATGTCGCCGTTGGCCAGCGTCACCATGCTCGACATGTGACGGCCCCAGGCATACAGCACATCGAGCTCGGACCAGGTCTGCCCGTTGTCCTCGGACACGGAGATGCCAAGCCCACTGTGATGATCGATCTTGCCCTCGAATTGCGGCAGCATCATTCGGCACGCGGCGATGATGTTGCCGTTGCCGGCGCGGTGCAGGACGATCTCACCGGTACAACCCCACTGGGGCACGTGGCGGCATGGGCCCCAGGTCCGGCCCGCATCTTCGCTGCAGCGGTAGAGGCAGGCGAGTCCGGGCTTCTTGCCGGTCCCCCACAGGCGGGTGACTCGCCCGCTTTCAGCGTCGCGGTCCACTAGGAATGGAGAATCTTCGTCGAAAGTCTTGCCGTCCTCAGTGTCGGGCGCGGCTATGGCGTCTGCCCAGGTTTCGCCGCAATCGTGGCTGAACCGATATTGGTCGGCCAGCTTCAAGACCAGATTGCCGCCGCTGAGATCGGACAGGCCGATGCCCGATCCGTCACCGACGCTTCTGGGGCGGCTCCACGTCGCGCCGCCGTCGTCACTGATCGAGATGCCCGTCCTTGTCTGCTGGCCCCAGAGCAACAGCAGCACCAGCCGGTCCTTCTCTGGGATATACACCATGTAGGGGTAGTATACCGCGCCCATGTCCCAGGGTTCGGTGATGATCTGGATTTGCGCGGGTGATATGACGCGGGATGCCTGTCCGTTCAATTGTACTATTTCGTGCATGCGCCATCCGCTTTCAGGCGTAGAAATATGGGTCGGGTGGAAGGACATTATTATTTGCGGCGAGTATGACGGCGAGCCCCTTACGCCAGTCCCAGGAGATCGAGTGAATCGCGGTGTATAATGGCCTCGATCCCGTTTGCAGGAATCCTGGGCATGCCGGTGCCGGCCATCACGTCATTGATGCCGTGCAGGGCGTTAATTGTGTCATCGACGGAGGCGAACGGCCAGTCCGTTGCGAACAGCAACTTGTGAAGCAGATTGGATTCATGGAATGCGGCCAGGGCTTGATAAGCCCACCATGGCCGGATCGGCAGGGGTGAAATATCCGCGAACACGTTGCGATGTTTGCGCGCCATGACCATCGCATCGGCGAACCAGGGTAGGCCGATGTGCGCCAGTATGATCTTCAGCTCGGGAAACTCGCGGGCCACCGGGTCATAGAGAAGCGGGTTGGCCCACTCCATGGGGGTGCTGGGGATGCAATGTAAGGCTGCGTGAGTGAGGATCGGCAACCCCAGTTCCGCCGCCCGGCGATGGACGCGCCGGGCCTCGGGCCCGCGCGGATCATAGTTCTGGTATACCGGGCTCATTTTGATGCCTTTCAGGTCCAAATCACCGGCACTGCGATCGATTTCCTCGAGCGCCCCGGGCTCGTTGGGATCGATCGACATGAAGCCGATGATCTTGTCCGAATGGGCCCGGGCATAGGCCGCGATGTCGTCGTTGGGTGTGCACATCTGCAGCGCCTTGGAGTTGATGCCGAACACGATTGCCCTGTCGACGGCGGACATGGCGGCCTGATGCCGTTCGGCCGTACAGTCCAGGTCCATTCCGCTACCGTCATAGGCCTGGTCGACCACCTCACAAAACACGGGCCCCCACTGCTCCCGCGTCGACAAATGCGTGTGAACGTCAACGATCACCGATCAACCTCCATTGATTTCAAATCCGATTCTTTTCACCGACCGAGATACGCCTGTATCTACGCTAACACCGTTGCCGTGGCCATCAAGCGTGGCTGTACACAGTTACATTTGCTAAAAGCGGACATCGCCCGCAAGCCATTTATATTGTATCATGAGTATAGGACGAATGGGAAGCATGGGAAGTATGTCTTTGATTCCTCCCCATGACTCCCATATTTCCCATTCCTCCCAAAGATTTTCTTGTTTTTCTGACAGACGCTGGGGAATAAGGGCGCGCAACAACCAATGAAACAGTTTCACCTAGATGCCGGGAATGGTGCGTACCGCATCGTTCATGATGTTCTGGTCATGCATGCCGGCCAAGAACCCATCGGGACCTTTCGATTGTCGCCACTGTTTGACGGGAAGTCGGCAGTGCTGGCGCCATGGACCGAGTCCGGCGGGGAATACAGTGCACCGATCAAGGGACAGGCTGCCTCCGTGCACCTGGCTGTCCGCAGCGGCTGTCTGGCCTATTGGATCGAGGGCGACTTCGAGTATATCGAGCGCTTAACCTATCTGCCCGGCTCCGAGCTCTGCTGCTGCAATTGGCAATCCTATGTCTCTGATGAGCATGACCGAACATGGCCGATGCAGGCGGACAGGGAGATTACCGTGGCCGCCACGGTTGATCCTGACAAGCAAAGGTGTCAGGCTGATCCAGGTGACAATCCACCGACCTGGATGCTCTGTTCTCAGCCCAGAACGGTTTCCTTTGAAATCCGCGACGGCGAATGGATCGGGTTCTCGATCCCCGGCCCGCTGCCCGTCGGCGCGACGCGGTTCATTGTCGACGACGAGCGATTCTCGATTGTCTTCGATTCGGTCTGCGGCGGCACCCGAGGTGGGAGCCTGCCTGCGGTTTACTTCGTCACGGCGCTGACCGATGCGTATGCGGTCCTCGACGCGCATCTGGCAATCTCGCGAGATCTTGGCCTGGTGCGCGAGGACAAACCGTATTACGCCTGGTGGTCGAGGCCGATGTACGACACCTGGGGGCAGCAGCTTCTTTACGGGAACCCATGTTCGGCTGCAAACACACCGCTCACCCAAACGAATGTCAGCGACTGGGTGCGGGACCTCGAGGACAAGTCCGGCATAAGCGATTTCACGGTGTGTATCGACGTGGGATGGTTCGAGCATTACGGTGATTTCAAAGCCGGCGCGTGACTGGGCGGCACGGCAGGGTTGCGCGCCCTGACAGACGATCTGCACGGCGGCGGCCATAAAGTGATACTCTGGTTCTGCCCGTACATGGTTTCATCTGAATCGGAGCTCGCCGCCTCGATTCCGGAATGCATGGTGAGGGACAGAGACGGCAATCTCGTCACCACGCATCTGTATCAGCTTGTGGATGACAACTGTGACAAGAGCCTGATCGGCAATCAGAACGGCTTCCTCGATTACAGTCTGCCGGCGGTAAGAGAGCACATGAAGGCGGTGATACGATACTGCCTCTCACCTGAGCCCGGCTGTCTTGACGCCGACGGATTCAAGTTCGATTTCAACCATCAGACGCCACACCCCGGCCGCCACACCCTGTACGACACATCCTGGGCCGCGGGCGACCAGATGTGGCATGCGGTGGCGAGACTCACCCACGAGCGCGTTCACGAGGTAAAGGCGGATGCGCTGATTACCTGCGGCGTGAGTGATGTCTATCTGCAACCATACGTGGACATGGTGCGGTTGGGCGATTCGTTCGTCGACAGTCCGTTGCACTGGTTCAGGCGGGCGCGCCTGATCTCGAAGCTCTTCCCCGGTACTTTGATTGACAGCGATACGTGGTACATGACCCGCAGCAAAGCGTTGCAGTACTGGCCCTGTTCAGCGGTGTACGGGGTGCCGTCGTTCATGCAGCTCGTCCAGTTCGACGACGGCGGCGGCCGGCTGACGGCGGCCGATCACAGCCGCCTCCGCGCCATCTGGCATCTGGTGGAAGCCAATCCGATCGAGCCGGACATGGCGTTTTGCGTTGACCCGGAGAACGGTGTTTTCGAGCGGAAATACACGTCGGGCCCCTTGACCGGGTTTTATGCTGCGCTTGCCGTTGACAACCACTGCCTGGTGATCTACAACATAGATGAAGCGCTGCTCGCCGCTACCCGGGATATGGAAGTCACCATCCCGCTGCCGGCAGACTGCCGGATCGAGAAGGTCGAATGCGTTTGGGTCAGCGGGAAGACGGAGAGCGTTGACGCCCAGGCATCTGGAAACGGCCTGACTCTGCGGGTCAGCGATGCCGGCACTGGTATTCTGCACTACAGGATTCGCTACACCCTGAAATAGCCCCTGAACTAGCCCCGCTCAAGCTTCAGTTAGCCGAAACGAGAACAGCTCCGCATTCCTCAAGAAGAACCGTAACTTGCGATACGGCGTCGTTTTCTTCCATGGGAAAACGGTGTCGCCGCCGAATTCCGGGCGGGCGGCTGGCAGTTCGCTCTCGCCCTGCCAGGTCACCTTGTGCGAGACACTGTCGCCGGTAAAAACATCACACGCCTGACGGCTGCGTCCAGGCATCAACTCGTCGAAGTGATCAAGGACCTCGGCGAGGATGTAGCCGTCTTTCCCGCAGCGGCCATTGATGACCAGACTCGTGCCGGTTGAAAGAAACGGCCGCGTCACCAGCAGGCCTTCGCGGAGCGCACCGGAGCTTACGGACACAAAGCCGTCCTTGCGCAGACGGGCGAGTCCCAGACCGAATTGGGTCAGGTTGCGATCATGGACCTCGGGATGATCCATCCCTTCCCGCGGCCCCCAGATGAAGTAGTCGTGATGACAGTTCGCACCGCCGTAGTAGATGAAGAGCTCATCCCCGACCTCGATAACCGACGACGTCATGGCGATATTATGCTGGTCCCACTCACCCGGCGCGCCGAGCGTCAGCCATGGTTGCCGCTTGTTGACATGATGCCACTGTTTGCGGTCGCGGCTGATCACCAGCTGCACGTCGATCTCATTAAGGACTCGGTGAAACACACTGAGAAAGCCCACGTAAAAACTACCGAACTGGTCATACACCATTCCGTAAAACCCATCGTCGAGATTGTCCTCTTCGTGATCGGGACAAACCACCAGGTACGGCTGACTCCAATGCAGCAAATCAAAGCTTTCCGAAAACCAGATGCGACGCCGGTTCTGTCTGCTGAAATCGTGCGGATACCGCGGCCCCGGATTCACCGGACCGATGGGGTTGCGAGGGCTGAGACACGGGTGGCCCTGGTGCCAATGCCGGCAGTTGGCTACAAAACAGCGGGCGCTATGGTCATAATGCAGCATCGACGCATCGCCCATGGATGCGCCGAGCGTGCCGAATGCCGGCCGCTGCTCGTCGACCGTCCAATGAATCCCATCGGGGGAATAGGCCGCCCGAATCTCGCCCTGGAACGGCGGGTAATGGGAAAAAAGACCGACAAATCGTCTGGCGTCATCCGACGGAAACGGGTCTTCGATGACATTGAGTGAATGCGCGTGATCAACGCCGTTGGCGCCGCCGAGAACGACATTGGTCTTACAGCCGTCCTCGATCACGATGTCCAGCTCCGGCTTTTCCCAGGTCACGCCGTCTTCGCTGACGGCATAGCACTGTCGTGCTTCGACCAGCGAGTCCTTCGGATCATGATCGATCAGGTCTTCGTACCAGCATTTGAAAAGACCGTCGCGTGAGTCACGCCGGACCACGTGATTGGCGCTTTAGTGTAAAGGCGTTGCTCCCATGGCCGGTCCTGTTTGATCAGCGGGTTTGCCGGGTCTTTGCGCGGCTGATGAAAGGTCTTGGTGATCTCCTGGCAGGCCTCGATGATTGCGTTATCCAGAAACAGCTGAGGCGTCTCACCGATTACCATCATCGTGCTGTCGAGGTGGTCTGTTGTTGACATGGCGTTGTTCCCCTGTTCAAGTAAGTGTGTCGAATCGGTCGCCTACAGTACAGTAACCATGATTATTCATGGTACAAAATGACCCGAGAGCAAGGAGATATCCCAGTATGAGCATTCGCATCGGGATATGCGGAGTTGGCGCATTCGCGGGTCGCTTCATTCCCCTGTTCAAGCATCATCCGGAGGTGGAGAACGTCGTCCTATGCGACCTGGATGCACAAAAGCTGGATGACAAGTGCGCGCAGTTCGACATCAGCGATCGATGCCCTTCACTGGATGATCTCTGTGCAACGAATGTGGATGCGATCGCGATTATTACGCAGCATCATCTGCATGGGCCGCAGGCCGTCCAGGCACTGCGAGCCGGGAAGCATGTCTATTCAGCCGTGCCAGCCGCACTTTCTGTGGAAGAGATGTCAGCCCTGGTGTGCGCGGTTGAAGAAACGGGCAAAACGTACATGGTGGGGGAGACCAGCTACTACTATCCATGCGCCATCTATTGTCGTCAACAATATCGGAACGGCGCGTTCGGGGATATCGTGTATGCGGAAGGTGAATACTACCATGACTATAACCATGGCCTGATCGACGTCCTCCAACGTCGGCACGGTCCACAGTGGCGGCGCTATGCAAACTGGCCGCCCTTTTTCTACCCGACTCATTCGGTCAGCATGGTGGTTTCTGTAACCGGTGCCTACGCAACACAGGTATCGGCCATGGGCGTAACCGACAGAGATCCCGACGGTCTCTTTCACCAGGTCGATCAGATTTACGACAACCATTTCAGTAACGAGAGCATGTTGTGCCGGATGTCGGATGGCAGCGTGGCCCGATTCAACGAATTCCGCAGGATCGGGCACCCGGGCACCGAGCGCTTGAGCATGCACGGCACGAAAGCATCCTACGAGGAACAGACCGGAAGCCAAGTGTGGGTAACACGGAATCCGGAAGAAACACGGGACTTGACAGCCGAGCTGATCTGCCGGGACCTTGCGGTTGACGCGGACAGTGAGATGGCGACGATATCCGGCGGCGGCACGCACAAGGGTGTGTCCAGTGTGCATCCCATTGGCAACCTGCCGAAAGAATTTATTGGCCTGCCAAACGGGCATTCCGGGTCGCACCATTTCCTGGCGCATGATTTCGTCGCTGCCTGTGTGACTGGCACAACACCACCGAACAATGTCTGGGTCGCAGCTCGCTACCTGGTGCCCGGGCTCATCGCGCACGAATCCGCATTAAAGGGCGGCGTGTTGATGGATGTTCCCGACTTTGGCGATCCGCGCTAGTAGTCTGTCCAGCTCCCATTCACCCAACTACCCATCTACCCGTTTCCTATGGGATGACTGTGTTTTGAATTTGCTTCGGATTTCGGATTTCGAATTTCAAGTTTCCAGTCTCAAGTTTCAAGTCTCAGTTTCGATTCAGGTCGATCGGGATGCGCAGGTCGAGCCAGTATGCCAGCACAGCGGCAAGGAGAACAAGCAGTATCTCGCCGACAACCAGTCCCATGAAGAATCCCCGCACCCGATAGTAGATCTCCCGGGTGCCGTACTTGGTGACCAGCGCATTGGCCATCCAGCCGAGAAAGATCGAGAACCAATACGCCCCCATCATCGGGTTGACGAACATCAGCAGGCCGATGGGATGCGGCAGCCAGAAAAGCCGGCGGCGAAAAAAGAGGAGCGCAGCCATCAGCAGGGCGCCGGCCAACAGCCACCTGGTGTTGGTGGCTGACGCTTCGAGCGGTGACCCGACCATTTCCGCCAGACTGCTGAACTGAAAGCGCGGCAAGCCGCTGTGAAACCATTCCTCCAAGCCGTCGGCGCCGCCGGCATAGGACATCAGCAGCGTGGTGACAATGGTGGTGACGACGGCGAGAACGATGCCGAGTCCGATCGCAAGATGAAAGCGCAAGCGCTCCAGGCACTGGTCCTGGCGGATTTTCAAACTGGTGGCCATCGCCGGCGCGATCAACGTTTTAACATCGAAAAACAGGACAGCGTAAACCATCACCAGCGGTGCAAAGAGCGTTGCCGAGCACCAGGGCCGGTCGAAACCGAAGACGTTGCGAATGAAATGGATCGGATTGAAGTAACTCTTGAAGCCGAGCAACCCGCCCTCGGCAACAGCGCGCATGAAGGCGATGTTGATCAGCAGCGTGATCAGGCAGACGAGCACAACGAAGCCAGGATTGGCGCCCATTCCCAGCCACAGAATGAGGATGATCGCCAGGCAGGCGGCAACGAACAGCAGCGACGAGATACGCAACTCCCGCCGTTCGCCGAGCGGGAGCCCGTCGACACTGGCAGGCGTAAAAACACAGAATAGATAGCGCCGGCATTTATAAAGGACGATGGTGGCAAAAACCAGCAGTGCACCGCCGCCCATCGCGGTGCGGAAATTCAGGCGGTATAACATATTGCTGCTGCCGATTTCGTGCCCCAGCGAGGTCAGCACCAGGACCATCAGCATGAAAAGAAGCGAAAACGACCAGAGTGAGAAAGAGACATGCTTCGGGGTCATGAAGGTGATGCCGATAACGGTGAAAAAGACCATCGAGCGTCCGAACCTGCCAACCAGGGCATCCAACGGGGAGTCGGCGATATAGGGTGTCCACCTGTTTTGCAAGTCCAGCGGTGTGAGGCCGGACAGGCCGTTGAGATCGAGGGCGCAGAGCAGGTTCCAGCCGAGCGGCACAGCCGCCACCAGCACGCCCAGCCAGAAAAGACCGTTGTAGAAGATCTTCGGCAGCAATGAATCACCGTCGGTCGCGGCAAATATCTGCGGAATTTCGGCCAACGGATAAACCAGTTTTTCATGCTCCGCCCATTGGCGAAAGATGAGCACGTTCAGGGTCATCAGCGCCAGGTAAGTCAGCCCGATCACCAGGCACCAGCGCCCCAGGGGCGCGAGCCAGTGGGACCAGGGAATATCGCCGGCGACGAAGCGCCACAGCGAAGCGTCAAACTGCGGAAAGCGCAACTCGAGCGCGGTCAGTGCATCGAGCACGACTGCCTTTTCCGGCTCGGCATTGGCCAACGCCGCGCGCACCGCCGCGAGCTCGCCGATGGTATCGTGCACCAAGCCGGCAATCACCGCTTCCCGCCGCAGGCGGGAGGTCTTGAGGACCCGCGTCCGCTGCTGTGAGCGGAGCCGTTTCTGTTGTTTCTTCAACGACCGCAAACGCGATTCCAGCTGACTGCGTTCGGTTGCGGATGCATTGTCGTGGGCGCGGGTCAGCTCCTTGTACGTTCCGGCGAGCGCAGCTATTTCCTTATTAAGCTGTTGCGCCTCGGCAGTTGCCGCCTGCTGTTCAGCCACCAGCAACCGGTCGTCCGCCAGAGGCGCGAGAATGTCGGAGGTCCGCTGCAACAATTCGGCCGCTTGCTCGGTGACCGCCGTTGATATGGGCACCTCGGCCGCGACAATCAGGTCCCGTGCCTGCACCAGTGCTTGCAGCGCTTTGCGACCGGTGACCAGGCGGCGCCATCGTGCCCAGTAGCTGCGGCTGTCGTCGGCGGGTGTAGGCATGATTCCGGGGGTTGCCCGTTTCCCCTCCGGCAGGCCGCGCCGGTAGGGGATGATCTTGGCGAACGCCTTCTCTTCAAGCCGCCGCAGGACCGCCGTGCGCTCGTCCAGTCGCTGCCCGGCGACGTCCATTGCTGCCGGACAAGCGGCGAGGGCAGCCGGTACGGTCGCGAAACCGGATCCCGGTCCGAGCGCTTGCCATTTCTGCTCGGCCGCGGTCTGGTCGGCGCGGGCCTCGGCCAGTGACTGGCGACAGGCGCGTAACTCATCCGCCTGCGCTGACCTCTCGCCGGTCGATGACTGCAGCGTCTTGACCTCAGTGGCGATCCGTGCTGCCCGTTTCCCAGCGTTGTCGATGGCCACCGCGGCATCATGTACCCGGCGCAGTCGATCGCGTTCCAGATACGCCTCACGATAGTTGGCGGCAGCATCCCGGATGCCAGGCTCGGAAACGAAATACGCCTCGTTGATGAACGGTTCGATATTCAGGTTCCAGGCCGACTGGTCGTTGTTCCACTGGTCGTTGAACAAGCCGCCGATGATTGGAATCAGCGGTCCGGAAAGCCCGAACGTGGAAATCCCTGATGACACCATCCCCATCAAGAAGATGACCATCAGCTCCGGCAGCGTCAGGGGACGGATGAAGCGCAGGAGCCGCAGCAGCGGATTGATAACGATGACGGCGAAAAAGAGCAGGCCGTACGACAGCGGCGGGATCTGTGTGGCGGTGAGGTACAGGGCGTTTCGGTTCTCGAGGTAAATCGTGATGCAGGCGAAGACGGCGGCAAACAGGCTGCCGATAACCATCGACCGGACACTGACCCGCGGCCGTCGGCGTTCTTCAAGCTGTTCGGGATTTTCGCTTTTCGTTTTCAAAAGTCGTTTCCTCAAAAGATCAGCGGCGACATCATCTTCGACAACATCGTGCAGGCGACAGACACCATGGCCGCGAGACCGACGCCGCAGGAAAAACCGGCAAACAATACCGGCGCGTACTTCAGCCACATGTCGCCGAACCGTCGCCGGAAGTAGAAGCGGCCGACCATTGCACCGATGAATTCCAGCAGCAGCCCTGACGGTGTACTTTGACCGAGCCCACGGACGATCCCGAAAATCAGCAGAATCGGCAGGCCCAGCACCAGCAGGATACTGTATGTACCAACCCCGATCCCGAGTCCCCAAAGGAAAGAATCAAGATTCAACGCTTCCATGAACAGCGACCCGCCTTCGCTGGTCGAGCTATAGATCAGGCAGACGTTTTTCACCTGCAATTCCCACATCTGCTGGGTGAACGGGTAAGCTTCGGACGGAATGGGCGCCATTCGCCACAGCAACTCCGAGAACAGCAGCGAGGCAACGATGACGATCGGCAGGGTGACCAGGAGCGTTTTGACCTTGCTGATGATCCGGGTGCCGGTCAGTTCGAGGATGCGGAACTGGACGGTTGCGATGCCGTAGTTTGTGACCGGCGCCGGTGCGAACCAGATCTGTACCCCCTGGTAACCGCTGAGGATGTAGGCGCCCTCGCGAATCATCGGGATCTCGACCACCTGTCCGGCAAGCCCTTCCAGTTTGGCGGTGGCATAGGAGATGAGCGGGGTGTAGAACATTGCGTAGAAGACGAAGAAGTACCACGGAAAACCATCGATCAGCCAGGTCGCCAAACCGATCCAGAAACCCGTGGTGCCGATGTAGATGCCGAGGGCGAGAAAAATCGAGAAATCACCGCGCTGGACGTTGTTGGTGACCAGCTTGCGCCAGCCGGCCGCCAATCGGCTGGGACGCCGGCGCTCGTCGGTCGGCCGCTTGACGCCGGTTCGCAGCGTGAACGAAGTCATCAGCGGCTTCACAATCTGCCCTAAACTGATCAGCGTGATGGCCAGCGTCAGCCCTAGTCCGAAGGAGAGATAAAAATCGACGCTGTTGCTGAATATGGTGTCAACGACACCCATCTGCGGGTTCCAGTTCGCGAGGGTGCCGTGCCGGTAGAGCATCGGATTGGCGATCATGGTGACCACGACTCCGATGAAGCCGCCGATCACGGCCCAGAACGGGATGACCATACCGACAAAGACCAGGGTCAGATCGAAGGAGATATTAAACGGGGTCGCCGGGAGGATGTGACTGACGTTCTCGGTAAAATCGACCCACGGAATGGGCACCAGCTTGAGCGGTTGCATCAGGAAGACACCGGAAATGGCCGGCACGCCGATGTAAATCAGCCCCCAGACCATGCCCAGGATGCCGCCGATCGAGAAGCAGCGCCAACGCCAGGGCACGTGATCGGTCTTCGATTCGACCAGCGCGGTGATGCCCGACGCTGCCACCGGCGCCATCGGGAACGGCAGCTCTTCAACGTCGTTGGTAATCCGGTAGAGCACATACCCGAGGCCGAACTCCTCGACGCGATGCACAATCAGGATCGTCGAGACGAGCAGGATCGGGGGCAGCCAGGCTTTAGTGAAGAACGTGCGGCCCTGCGCCTCGATGATGTCTTTGGACGGCGCAATCCAAGAAGGTACCTCCTGCGCGATCCCCATCGACAGGGCAAATTCAGACTGCACCAGGAATTGATTCCAAAGCAGACCGGTAAACGGCGACGACAGGGTCAGCCCGGCCATATAATACAGGATAAAGACCTCCTGCATTTTCAGCTCTTTGAAAGAGCGCCGGCCGACTTCGGCAAAGAGAATGATGATCACCCACTGGGCCGGAAAACTGGTGGTGGGGCCCACCACCAGGCCGAGGTACATCGAGCCCGGCAACACGAACAGGCCGAGGCAGACGGCGCCGATCACGGTTTTCCACCCGAAGCCGTCGTCGAAGGTGTCCGGCGGCTTCATGATCTGGCGATAGTCTTCGAGTTCTTTGTCGTGAGTTCGCAACGTTAATTCACGGTTCCCAATCTTTCCTTGGCGGCTTGCACGTACGTTTCCTGGGTTTCACGGTCGAGGTTTCGCCAGGCCATCAGATACTTTCGGAGTTTCTTCAGGAACGGCCGGTTGGTTGCCACCCACGTGCTGTCCTGTCCCGATACGCGTTCGATATAAAAATGCATCTGGTAGGTTTCCAGGGCGGTACTGAACGCGATGCGGGCGACAACCTGCTGGGTGACACCGAGGTCGTACGGCGCCAGGGCAACATGATAGTGCAGCTCGTAGGCGTCGCGGCCGTCGGCATCCCGCACGGATTCGAATCGGTCCAGTTGCGCGATCAAGTCCCCGATCGTCGCCTCCGTGAATTTGGCAAAATATTCGTGCAGATAGCCGGCCACACCCAACGCGAGTGCGCCCGTATATACAAAAGGAAAGGTGAGCGCCATCTGCTGCCCATCGTGCTCCGGCAGCGACCACTCCCGTTTACCCGACGGCACCGCTGTTCGCGTGGCAACATAAGCCGGGTACAGGGTCGACAGCATAACCACGCCTATAGTAACGACAATGACGTAGACAACGGTCAGCGACGAGAAGTTGAGATTGATGGCCGCGAAAAGCGGCAGGCGGCTGAGGAAAATACTGGCCGCCTGCCCGATGAGGTAACCGCCGACCGCCCCGATAACACCGTAAACAAAGGCCTCGGCAACAAACAACAGCCCGATCTGCCGGGGATTGACGCCGATGGCGTTGTAGATAGCGATTTCGTTCTTGCGTTCGAACACCGAACCGAGCATGGTGTTGAGAATGATTGTACTGCCGATCAGCAGCGGGATCAGCAGACTCGCCAGCCCGCCGATGGACGTCTTGTGGCCCGCGCCGACGTAGTAGATCCCCGGCCGCGACTGCACGTCCGACGCGTCATTGATTTTGAACGGCATCGGGCTGCTGAGAAAATAATGGCCGTCGGTCATCATCAGCAGCTCGTCGAGCAGCGGCCAGGCGTCGGCACCGTCCAGCTTCACCGAGATGCTTGCCGGTCCACCACCGAGATCCCCGATCGTGGCCACCGGCATCAACACCAGGGACGACGGCGCGACGTAATACAGATCGGCATCATCGCTTGCCGGCGCCAGGTTCACGTTCTTCGACGCAGTATCCGCCAACGGCGCCGGCTTCACCGGCAGCAGCGTCCTGCCGTTGATATCCCTGATCCGCCGAAAGGCGTCGGAGTCGAGAATGCCGATGACCGGATAACGGCGGCCGCGGAAGGTGATCGCGGCGTCGGCGAAATTGTCGCGGCCGATGCCGAGCGCGCGCGCCACCTGAAACGGCAGCACCGCAACATCCCGTTCGCCCTCGATGAAGAACCGGCCGGCCAGCATCGGCATGGCGCTGATGAAGCCGTCCTCTCCGGCGTCGAGTCCGAGCAACGCTTCGATCTGCACCGTCTGGTTTGTCGACGCCGAGATATGGAAGGCGCGGTACGCCAGCGGGCCACCCGGTGGTGGTGGCAGCAGCCAGCGCCGCATCAGCACCTGGCCGCGGCCGTGCAGGATATCATTCAACGCTTGGGCGGTGTTCTCATATATCGTCTGCGTTCCGAGCCACTGGTACATCAATCCGGTGTAGGGCGGCGTGCCGCTGCGGGCGATCAGTGTCGGCTGCAAGCGCACCGAAATGCTGGAGAACGCCAGCATGGTAAAAGTGATCAGCAGGATAGTGGCGGTCGTCAACACCATCCGCACACGGCGCCGTTTCATATTGCTGACACCGAGCATCATAGCAGTCGAGGAGGCCGTGCTGCTCGACATCTCGCCGGCCCCGGTGGTGATGTTGCTTAACAACAGCCGCATCTCGCCTTCAAACCGGGCGTGCAGGATCACCATCACGAAGATGCCCAGCATCGCCATCACAAAGGCAACGAACATCGCCTCCGGGCTTTGGGCAACCTTGAAGGCCGGATGAATGTTCCGGAACAGCACGTAGGTACCGGTAAACAGAACGATGAACATGACCATCTGTGCCTCGATCCGGACAAAGTTGAACAGCAGCTTCTGGATAAAAAAACAGAACGGCAGCAACAACGCCATGTAAAAGACAATGACCGTCAACATGTCATTGGTAATGAAGGCAATCCGCTGGTAAGCCCTGCGCTCTGCGCCCAGCGCCTCGTAGACTGAGCGCCGGCCGGCGGCATGGTGATGACGGTCAAACGCCGCATCCGCATGTTGCAGGGCCGCCTCGCCGCGATCGAGAAAATAGCCGGCAAGGGTGTCCTTGATGCCCTGAAAACGGCTCAGTCGATAGCGATTCAAGACCGCCATGTCATGGGCGCTGCGGCGGTGGAAATCCGAGCCCAGCGCCGCCGTGTCCGCAAACCCCTTGCCGAGCTGTGGTGTCCGCCCGTCGTCCCCGGAGATGCCGGCGTTGAGGGCCAGGTATTTCTCCGCTGTCATTAACTTGAACTTCATCTCCGGCTCGAAATAAAACGCCACTGGACCGGGCCGGAATATCTGCTCCTTCGCCGACGTCATACAGATCATCCCCGGCCCGAAACCGAATTTTCGCGGTGCGTCATTCTGGGCACCGGTCAACGGTACGAATTCGATGTTCAGGTCGGTGAGATGGGGAAAATCGGTCATCCGCGAGAGATTCGTCCGCTCGTATACGACCACTTCGCGGCACGGGAAAAGGGCCAGCGTGTGACTGGGATCGGCGGAATTGATATTCGAGTGCATCCGCCATTCCACGTCACCGGCATCGAGGGCAAAGTCGATGGCCGTGAAGTCCGTGTCAAAATGACGGGCGTTGGTAACGAGCTTTTCCTCCCGGTAGCGGGTGATGCCGAGCACCGGCGCCACTGCCCGCCCGTCGGTGAGCAGATGCACGGCACGTAAAGTGTCATCCGCAAGTAACGGTGCGTCTCTGCGGCGCCCGAGGTCGCCATGGACCGTGACCACGGTGCCGGGCAGCGGCAGTTCCGGCAGGGTGGTGGCGGCAAACGGGTCGAACATGAATGATTTGATCTGGATGCCGGCAGGCTGCCAGTCGTTGGTGTTCGGTGTCTGCACCTGTGCCACCGCGCTGATCTCGCGATCGGCAAGGACGGCACGGAGGAAATCGCTCACAAAGTCGCTGAAGCGCGTGACCTTGTCAGTATCCAGGTTGGCAAACGTATCATCCGGCGTGAACGCCCGGCCGCGGTCGACAAAAATGTCGCGCAGTACAAAGGCAGCGGTGGGCCGGGCCAGCTGCAACGGCTGCAGGACGTCGGCGAAGCCACTGTCGTTCCAGTAGTACCCCTCGTTGAGACCGCCGGTCGCCGTCATCGTATCCGCCAGCAGCCCTGGCAGGTCAGCACCCGGCAGGGTCGCAGCAATGCGATTGAACGCCTTGCCCCACGCCCGGCTCCAGATGCCCGTTTTCGAACCGCGGCAGCTGGCGAAACCGATCTGTTGCCCCGTCCAGGTAAAGTTCAGGACCCACACGAACAGCGGCTGACGTCCGCCCATGGCATCGCGGACGGCATCGTTGGCGTCGAGTTGCTCGAGCTCGCGCTGGTTTAACCGCGACCAGGTGTCATAGGTTTCCACGACCTCGTCGACATAGCCACGCAGCATGGCAATCTCATCGGCACTCAGCTCGCTCAGTGTCGTCCGGACACCGACCTTATTAAACAGCGACAACACACGGATGTGTTGTTTCAGCCGCTTGTCCAGGCGCTCCAACTCCTCCTGCTTGCCGCTTTCCTGCTCGCGAAACAACTTGAACCGTTCTGCCTTCAACTGGTTCTTGTCCCGCGTTGCCAACGTCGTGATCGGTGTTTTGATACGCAGTATTTTGCCGGTCGTCTTGTCGGTGAGCGTGCGCAACGAGATCAACTGTTGTTCGTCGCTATTGGTCGGCGGCGACAGGTTGAGCTGGCGATAATACTGAAGATACAGCTCCTGCGCCCGCTTCGAAGCGAGCAGATTCGCCCGATAGCGCTCACGCACGTCGTCCGGGAACAACAAATGCCAGGCCAGGTGCCGTTCGCCTGCGAAAGCCTGGGTGTGGGCGTTGACGGCGGCGAGAAGGACAGGCCGCGCCGGTGGTCTGGCGGCGAATTCATCCAGAAGCCGCAGCAACAGAGAGAGGTTGGCTGCCGCCTGAGCACCCTCGCCCAGCTCGGGAACAATGCAATTACTGTCCAGCGGCGCGACAACGACGGCGACCTCCTGCTGCAGTTCCGGATTGTCTCCCGGTACCAGCACCCAGAGGTTGCGCAGGGTCTGGTTTTGCCAGCGCGATGGCGTATGGGTGACGCGGACGGCGCCCGGCGAATCGCAGCGCTGCCGCAGCATCTCGCCCGAGGCGGCGTCGACGTAAAACCGCGGTATGCTTACTTCGGTACCGAAAATCTTGCCGACAGCGTCGGGATAGGAATGGGTGGCGCCGCCGATGAAGACAAAGCCGCGAAGACCGAAGCGCAGCCAGCGCTGCCAGCGCTCACCGCAATCGAATTCCGCTACGCCGATAGCGCCGGCCAGCGGTACGCCGTTCAGGCGCTCAAGGTCGGCGGGGGTGCAGCGGCCGAGGTAAACCAGCGTGGTGGTAAAGTCACGTTCGGTGAAATTTCCCGGCCGCGTCACCGTGGGATGCATCGGCACCACCGGCACAGCGACGTGATCCGCGAAATTCAGCACCGTTTTCCCAGACCGCAGCACGGGCGTGGTGAACCGGATGGCGCCATGCTGAAAGCCACTCGCAGCAAAGCGGCGCGCGACCTTTTCTTCGAGGACGAGGTTGCCGGGTGACCCCGGGTATCGGACTCTGCAGTCGGCGAACACGGCGTCGACAGCGGGTGGTTCCGAGCGACCGGTCATTGCCAGCAGCAGCAGACTCATGCAGAGCATGCGGATAGTAGAGCGCGGGATCACTCGAATGATCAAACCGTCTGACATCAACTCTGAAGCCGATGCGGGAACCGGATGAGAAACGGCACGAGGCCCCACTTCGGTGTCGTTACTTCGATGGGGTAAAGTTGAAACCCCTCACCCAATTCGAGGACGCCGATCAGGGCGTCAATGTCGCTCTCGCCGTTGTGCATAGGTCAGCGATTGAAATAGATTTCACCGTCACCGCAGCTCGACTCGGTGGCGGCGTTTGTGGGAAAGCAGCATCTCTGGTTGCGGGCGAAGTCCGCTTTAGTGTGTTGTTCTTGTTCTGTGCAAATTAACCATAGGTGAATTAAATTACGAGTTGTTGTTGAATGAACATGGATCGACGGTATCTCCAGCATTCAAATTATCGCACCCGCGTAATTCCAGAACATTTTTTCGTTGTCGCTTTGTAAGCGTCTAAGAAATCGAAAATGCAGATTCGTGATTTTTGGCGAGTATTTATTTATCACTCACCGCAGTATCCCGGTTTCACCTCGTGGTGTGGACTGTGGACGATGCCGGACGAGAGCGTCATGCTCTCCTGCCACGAGGCCACGGGTCCGATTTACGGACGGCCGAAGGCGCCGCCGGACGTGCGTGCGGCTCTGGACTGGCCGCCGCCGTTTTTACGACCTCCCCGGCGTCCTGGCGGAGTCGAATCTTTACAGCAGCGGCCGGTAGCTCAACCTTACTCATGATACTGATCTGCTTCGGCAGCGGGATCACACAATGGAGCCACTGCGCTTCTTCTTGCTTGGAGACCTTCACTGCCATTGCGCTTTGGGCCAGAGCAAGAATCAGTAGCGTAGAGATAAAACTGGTGATCGGTTTATTCGCTTTCATCGACCTTATCCCTTCTCACCTGCCACCGTAAAGAGCCACCTCGCCGCCGGAAGTGGTCGCCAGAACCGCTCCATGCTTTGCGACAGCAAGATGGTCAATAGGGCCGGGCAGATGACCGCGTCCGATAATTTTGCCATCGCCGTTCAGAACGAAAAGCTTGCCGTTAACCGTCCCCGTCCAGATTTCCTGCCCGGCGCCGACGGGGCGGGCCGCCAGGGCCATCACGGCTTGCTCGACATCGGCGTTGAACAGTTTCTCCTTGGCATAAAGTGCGGGCGGCTCGAGACCCGATGGCGGGGTACCATCGAAGGCCTGCACTTGTCCCATTTCTGTGCCCACGATTATCTCGACCTTGCCATCACCGTCAAGGTCCGCACCCACCATCGCATTCGCCCCCGAGCCGACATTGCAGTACCAGATTCTTACTCGTTCGGAGCCGAAGTTGTTGTAATACCCGAGTTGCAGTCTGAAAGCGTCGGAAGCGATCGCAAACTCGTCTTTGCCGTCGCCGTCAACGTCAGCGACCAAGACCGTCTTCAGCGTGCTGCCACAGAAACGGTTGGGCGGTCTGCTGTGGCGCCACAGATACTTCTGCGTTTTTCCATCCCACACGTTCACAATTCTGCCGCCACCAGAGTCTCCCACACCGGCATAATCCCCAACGATTTCGTCTTTGCCATCACCCATGAGGTCGCCGACCGCCAGGGTGAAAACGCGCTCGGGTACGACAGCATCCCAACTCTTGCCACCGGTTTCCATTTCGTTCTTGAAAATCATCTTGCCTTGCCGATCGAGAACATACCAACCCACCCCCACGGCCACGATCTCCGGCTGCGCGTCTCCGGTGGTGTCGGCCGGGCGTATTTCAGTGATGACGGTCCGCGTTGTGCCGTGCCCTTTCCAGGTCCACAACGGACTGCCCGTTGCGGAAAAGGCATGTACCCCGGCGGTGTCGCTGCCGGCAAGTATTTCATCACTTCCGTCACTGTCCAGATCCAGTGCGCACAGTGCATAGACCCTTCCGGGCATCTTCATCTCGGCAGTGACCTTGCCGTTTTCATCCCGCAATCGGATACGCCCATCCGCCAACCCCACGGCGTAAAGCGCGCCGTTGCCGCCCGACATCACGGCAGAGGACAGTATCCTGGCCGATTCGGTCTCCTGCCACTTTGGTTGCAAGTCGGGAGCAGGGGTGGCGGGCTTCGCTTCTTTGGTTCGGATTTGAAGCTTCCGGTCCCCGAGCGGCTCCAGAACCCACTTACTGTCATTCTCAACGCGGGCAACCCAGCTTTCTTTCTCGCCCTTCACCAGGTACCCGCCTGTCGCCAATTCCTGCAGATCATAGAGCAGTTTGGACGATTCATCGACGTAGAACAAATTGCAAAAAACGTGGGTATCGCCTTCCTTCAAAGGACCTGCCCATCGTCGGGCAACTTCTGTCCGGTAATAGGTCGAGCGGGAGAGGTCGGCAGCCGTTCGAGGAAAAGGATGGAGGGGCGAGGTCAGGAAGTCCCGGTAATGCCTAGGGCTCATATACTGATTCTGCCAGCCCGTGCCCGTCAGGCGGAAATGCACTTTGCCCTTGTTGTTCGGGCCGTAGTTTGCTGCCAGAATATCGTCGCCATCGAAGGCCGAACATGCAGCAAGCGACCATCTGCTTTCCAGCAGGTAGTCACCGGGTTCCTTTACGGCGATCTCATCAATGACCAGGAACCACTTGTTGGGGACGTTGATGATGTTGCGGTACCAGTCTGTCCCGTTGTAATCCACGTAGCCGGTGCGTGTGATGCCCCATCGCGGCGTTGATTCCGCTCGTTCCAGCTTTACAAAGGCAGGTAGCGGTTGACTTTCACCGTTGCGGACAATGGCTACCGAGGTGAGATGGCGGGTGGTCTGCATGATCCATGATCCGCTGCCAATCCATCCGCGCCCGTGTGAGTAGAACTCGGTAATGGCATTACCGGAGTCGGTGCTGTAAGACCCGCCGTTCTGGCCGTTGACGTGAAGATACTGTTTCTCCTGGCCGTCGGGATCTCGGAAGACGAGAAAATCAAACGCTTTGTCATAGGGTATGTTCTTCGGACCGTGGGTCTCGACTTTCTCGTGGAAAAGCTGCGCCAGGGGCATCGTCTTTACCCAGTCGGAGCGGGTCGCTTCGGAAGGGATGTTCGGTGGCAAACGGCCATCCCAGAAGGAGCGTCCCAGCTCTCGGGTCGTCCTTTTGGGGAAACGGTAATCCGCTACCACCATACTGCCGTGGCGGCGAAGGAGGGAGCGCAGGTATTCCGGCTCATCATAAAGGTGGGCGGCCAGGTTCAACCATAGCGGACCGTACCCGCCCCAGATCATGTAGTAGCTTCTGTTCTGCATATGTGGTTTGTCGGCAATACGTCCCAGTATATCCCTGGACAGGAAAGACGCTTCGTTTTCAGCCAGGGCATAGGCGGTGGCCGGCAACAGGCTGGCGATGGACTGATCGGTTCCTTCCATGGCCATGAAACTGGTCATCTGCGGCTTCCAGAAAGTGGCCACGTCAGCCAGCCACTGTTTCATCTCTGCAATACCGTAGTACTGCCAGAAGTAACGGGCGGCAAAGTAAAAGCCGATCGCCGATCGCGCATTGTGATTTGCCCGCGGCTCGAATCTGTCCTTCACGGAAAACACATAGGTGTCCCAGTCGGGACGCATCACATTGATCGCTTCCCACAGCTTGTTGGTAATCCACAGGCGTTCCGCATCACTGAAGGCGGGCGACTCCTCGACCAAGTCCCAGGATACCATCGGCCGGAAGAAATCGTCGGTGGCGCTGTAATAGTCGCCTCTCTCGAGCCACTCGATCAGATGTTCCTTGAAGAGGGCGGCATATGTTTCGTCTCCAGTATAAACATAAAGCATGGCCGCCTCACCAAGAAACTCCTCTGCATGCTGCGAATAGGTGGGCCACTCGCGCTCGGGATCGAGCGCTTCTTTGCCGCGCTCCTCGACGAACGCCTTACCTGCTCCCATTTCTACTTCAAACAGCCTGGGCAGCGTGGTCCCGTATTTCTCGATATTCGCCATCAGGCGGTCAGCGGCTTTCGCCACGCCGGCGCGATCGCTCCCGCCCGCGATCAGCAGGTTGATGCCCAGATTGTCCGGATTATGAACGGTCTGCAGCACATACCCGCCGGCCCCGGGTTGCATACCGTCCACCACCAGGTACCAGCGGAAGTAGAAATGCTTGATCAGCTTGTTATTGCCGAACTGGCCGAGGGCGATGATGTTGCCCTGCCGGCCCAGTCCTGCCATCGCCTTGCGCTCGGAAACGAGGGGCAATTTGATGCCGGTGGCGTTTTCAATCCGTTGCTGCAGGTCCTTACCCAGCTCGCCATACGCATCGCCGGCAACAATACACGCCTCAGGCTTCTGCAAATTGCCCAGGAATGTCTCCAGATGAAGGGGTTTCAGCCTGGTGATGGTGACGGCGTTTTCATTGGCCCCGGCAGACCGGGAGCAGAGGCCCAGCATCAGACAGGCGGTGATCAAAATGAAAAACCGCATCACCTGCTCGCCCGAAGCAAAGTGGAACATTTTTCTATCTCCTTTCACGGACATGTCGATCCTGTTTGCCCGATAAGTTAATCCAATCGCGAAAGATTTTTTTCGCAATTCCACATTTATACAAAACTACGAACGCCGCGCGAAGGGCGTTAAGTTCATCGTATAGGAATCAAAAACCAATTCACCTATTCCTGCATATACCGGACTCGTAAGTCGAGGCCGGTCACCACGGACGTCAGCCGGCCGATGGAATGTCGACCCGGCAGGATCGTGATCTGGTTGAGTCCTTGTTTCAGCGGCGGCGCGTGAAGCGGGGCCGCAAAGGAATCGTGACTGACGCGTTCGATGTCATCGGCCGACACCTTGGTGCCGTTGACACTGATATTGATTCCTTCAACCCGATGCATTTGCTCGACGTCAACCTTCAGCCGCAACGCTTTGAGCAGCCCGTTGTGAGCGGCCTTCTCGACATCGTCGCCGACCATGATCTCGAATGCTGCGCCGTGAACAAGGCATTTGGGAAATGGATCGGGTCCCACGATGTAACCGCGGTTTCCCCCGTAGTCGACAATCTCAGGTTGATAGCTTTTCTCGAACCCCGCCAGGGTCTCGGGATCACCGATCTGGTTGAGCCATCCCCCGTCCAACACTTCCTTGTGCCAGTACGGAAAATTGAACAGGTATATCCCGTCTGCTCCCGTGGCCCAGAAGTTGCTCGCAATGCTGCGTATGAGCACGCCTGGATCGTGCTGCTTCGACCAGAGCTGGGCATTGTGACACAGGTAAACCGGCACACCGCAGCGGTGGCCGAGGTCGACAATCTCACTGAACGCCGTGAAGTAGATCCAGTCTTCCGTGCTGGCAATCAGAAGATCAACCAACCCTTCGCGGAGCCAGGCCTCCACATCCAAACCGGTGCGCAGCGCCAGCTCCGGCGTTGCCGGTACGCGCACCGCCAGTAGATAAGACCGGCCGCGCTTTTCGCCGATTTCGTTCATGACAGCTCGCACGCTGCGCATGAACCCGGTCATCGTCTCCAGGTTCTCCGCCTCCTCACCCAGTTTGAAGTACAGCGGCATGCGCATGAAATCCAGCTCGATGCCATCCCAGTTGTATGCGCTGCAGAACTGACGGATGAAGTCAAGGCGATAGTCATGGACTTCGGGCTTGGCGAAATCGAACGCGGCCCAGAATTGATCCATGATGGACTGCTCGGGATAGCCACCGTCGTACACGGGTTGTTCGCCATCGAGGACGTGGTGGTATTTGTCGGGCCAATGCGGGTGGCCGATCACCAGCTCGGGGTGCTTCAGCTTGAAGGGCTCGGTGATGCCGTTCGAACCGCAGTGCACATCGTTCAACCGCAGCGAGCCGAATATCTCCATCCCGGCCTTGCGCGCGGCGTCGATGATGATCTCGTTGGCATCGCCAAAGACGCCGGCGCTCTGCCGTCTGTCCATGAACGGGCCGCCCGGGTACAATGTCCCGTCCTCTCTCAGCCAGCAGTCACCGTAGTTATAGAACCAACTGTCTACCTGCGTGCCGACAGACGAGTTGAAATGCGATGCCAGAAACCCTTCCACAGTCGCATCAGGGTTATTGCTCGGCTTTTCAGCAGCACCGTCGTCGTTGTAAATAATTCGCCGCCTCTTACGCATCTGCCTCTCCTTTCCATCAACCGTGCAGCATGTTCACTGCCCGCCCGATTGCCGGCCGCACCACTTCACCGCGTTCTCGAGTAGACGTCCTTCGGCGCCGGTCGGTGCGATTTCCGTATTGTTCGGGGCCATTCCGGTTATCATACCGCAGGCCACATACCGGCCCTTACCGAAAGCGCCCGCTACCACTACCGGCTTGCCGCTTCGCGGCGCCTTGGCCAGCACCACGCCTTGCGGGCCGGGCTCCAGCTCAATGTGATCGTAGTAACTGTGTGACAGTTTCTGGTGCAGTTCGATCCCTTCAGTTACCGGATGTTCTTTGATCGCGATCCATTCAGTGTCCCTCACATGTGCCACCCCCTTCGCGCAAACATCGGTGATGATCGGAGGATGGCCGCGATATCCGGCGGCGTCATGGGTAGCGACAAGTCCGCCACCGGCACGCACAAAGGCCTTGATCGCGCTGGTCATCGCTTTTCCCATCCCGGCAACGCGCTGCTGGGGAAGCACCAACACCTGGCACGGTTCTATAGCAAGCGCTGTGGCGAACTCGACCGGCTCGGCGTCGATGTCGTCGAGCGTGCGAAGGTGGGTTAGAATGGACCCCGAGCCCCAACCGCTCTGGAGAACGCCGACCCGCAAACCCGTGCCGGTAAACACGGGAACCTTGGATTGGGATTTCTGACGCAGCTCATCGTCTGTCAACGGCAGCAGCTTGGCGGAGATCGATCCGGGATCCAGGTTCCTGGGTCGCAGCGCCCGCATCCAGACATCTCCTTTGCAGTACTTCATCTTGCCGTCGTGTGCCAGAGCCGAATGACCTTCAATGTCAGCGACGAGGAAATAGCGAAGGCCGGGATCGAGCCGGTCAAGGGGCAATGTGTAAATGTGCGCTTTGTTGGTGCGATATGCCGTTTGACCCTTGTGCTCGTCGATGCTCAACTCAGTCAATTGATCCGGCCTGTCTGCAGGTGCTGACGCCAATGCGGCCCGAAAGGTGTCAAGCCCATAATGGCTGCCATTCTTGAAGGTCACCTCGTAGACGCCCGTGACCAGGACCTGGTTGGTGACGTCCCACGTCGTCGTTATCCTTGCGTTCTCGTTGAAGTTCTCGCTCTTCCAGGCACCGACCTTCTTGCGAAAGTAACTCGAGGCGTAACCGCGGATACCGAACGGGGCCAGCGCATCGCTGATCCCATACACGGTCTTACTGATCGAAGCCAGGGTTCTGCTATAGCGGTTCTTCTTACCTTTCTTGTACACCGTGAGGTCAGGGAGCGACCTTATCCATTGCTCCAACCCGTCAACGGTTTGAATCCCGGCACCACCAAGTCGTGTCAGGGCGTCCTGTACGTCGACGCGCTGGTCGTAGGTGAGCGTGGCCACGGAGGAGATCTGCGTGGCAATGAATGCGACCTCTTTCATCATCCTCACATACCCTTCAATCACCCGCGTCTCAGCGATCGTCGCCGGGTCACCGAGGCGTTTGGCGATTTTCATCGCCTTTTCGCATACCGCCAGTTCCTCGTCGAAACGCTGCATCGTCGGGAAGTACTCGAACATCCCCTTCTTTCCCAGGCCGGGATCGGCGCGGGCAGCCACCATGTCGACGAGCTTGTCGGAGTTGTTGAAGTCATACATTGCCGGACCGTAGAAGTCCCATCCCACCGGCCCGAGGAGCACGGCCCAATCGGCGAAAGCGTCGGGGTCGCGGATCCCCCGCCGCGTCGCATAGGCCGCAGCGAACGCGCGCTCGTCGCGGCCCTTGGCGTTCCACGACCACTCCGCGGCCGCGGTCACGTTGAAATCATAGAGCCGATTGCTGTACACCGCGTAGCCGTCCAGGCATTTCAGCTTCTTGTCGACAAACTCGTTCATGCGGTACCTGATGAACTGCGGGGCCGTCCATGGTGCCACCGCACCGAAGGACGACGTCAACTGCGGACACACGCCCAGCCATCTGCCCTTGGCCGCAAAATCGTCCAACAGGGGGTAGATCATCGGTTTCTTCAACGAGTTATAGGTTGCCCAACTGGCATAAAAGATGACACCGACGTCTTGCGGCACTTCAGCCAGCACTTTATCGTTGCTCGTATAGCTGCCTTGGGTGAGGACAATGCGTGCAAACAGCTTTGGATACTGCTTCCGCGCCATACGCCAGCCCTTGATGTAGGCCCGCGTCTCTAAGGCGTAGTGCATGTCATCACCTTCGGCGAGACACTTGTCACATGGGCACTGGAAATGCCTACCTTCCGTCAGCCAGCAGTCAACCTCCGTGGCTCCCGCTTTCGCCAAAGCACACATGAAGTCCGCCAGCACTTCGGCCATCTTGGGCTCCGACGGGCACGGGACGATTTTCACATCCACCTCTCCCA
>CEWR01019367.1_pt1 | contig 31681 bp, 30 predicted proteins | sample 356321 | NCBI WGS metagenome assembly CEWR01 (sample SAMEA2621551, study PRJEB7988) | marine metagenome | biome: marine biome (ENVO:00000447); feature: mesopelagic zone (ENVO:00000213); material: "saline water (ENVO:00002010), including plankton (ENVO:xxxxxxxx)" | depth 790 m
TCGTATTAATAGGTCTCGTGGTGGTGATGAGTTATTTTGACATAATCCGAATATTAAGCGGGGATAGTTTTTTCAGGTAATTATTAACTAATGAGTCACCAGGGATTTTAAATGCGTAGAGTAACAAAACCGGTTTTTGTGGGTGATGTAAAGGTCGGCGGAGACGCGCCTGTATCGGTCCAATCGATGACAAAAACTGACACCAGAGATGTGAAATCTACACTTATTGAAATAAAAAAACTGGAAAATGCGGGCTGCGAGATAATTCGGTGCGCCGTGCCTGACATGGAGGCCGCAAAGGCATTAAAGGCAATAAAAAAAGGAGCGAGTATACCCGTCATTGCAGACATCCATTTTCATCATGAATTAGCTATAGAATCATTAAAAAGTGGTGTTGACTGCCTAAGGCTTAACCCGGGCAACATAAGGGATGAAGAAAAGGTTAAGGAGGTGGTCAAATTGGCCAAACAAAGAGAAGTACCAATCAGGATAGGGGTGAATTTTGGGAGTCTACCTCCAGTAGGAGCTATAGGTAAAACGCGTGGTCTTAACAGGCATGATGACGGGGTCAACTTACTAACTAAGGGTGCTGTACCTAGTTCGGGTTATACTGCAGTGGATCATATGGTTGCCACTGGCCTATGGGAAATTGACCTGCTTGAAAATTTGGATTTTGATCTAATTAAAATATCCTTGAAGGCCTTCGATATAGATACAACAGTAGAGGCCTACAGAAGAATGTCAAAACTGATCCCATATCCTCTTCACCTAGGTATCACTGAGGCTGGTACAGCAAAATCAGGCAGTATAAGAAGTGCAATAGGATTAGGCATATTACTATATGAAGGCATTGGAGACACAATACGCGTAAGCCTTAGTGACGATTCAACTGAAGAGGTTATTGCTGGCTTTGAAGTATTAAAAGCATTAGGCCTAAGAAAAGAAGGAGCTGTTCTTGTGGCGTGTCCGAGCTGCGGCAGGGCTGATGTAGATGTAAGGGGCTTAGCCAACCAAGTGGACCAACTACTAAAGGACACAAAAACACATATTAAGGTCGCTGTTATGGGATGTGAGGTCAATGGTCCGGGAGAGGCCAAAGATGCCGATATTGGAATTGCCGCCGGAGTAGGGAAAGCAGTGATTTTCCGTAAAGGGAAAAAGTCAAAAATCGTAGATGAAGCTGACATGCTTACCGAACTGATGGCAGAAATTAAACAAGTCGAAAAAGACTTATCGCTGCCAACAAAAAACTCTGCTAGTTGATTCTTAGAAGGCATTTATCATATGAAATTATCACGTTTATTCGTAAGAACCTTGAGGGATGCCCCTAGCGGTACTGAGTTAATAAGCCACAAGTTACTGCTGCAAGCCGGAATGGTTCACCAAGTTTCTTCTGGCGTATACAGCTATCTGCCACTCGCATGGAAATCGTTGCGTAAAATAGAACAGATCATCAGAGAAGAAATGGATAATGCAGGAGCGCAAGAGGTAAAACTAGGGCTATTGCAACCAAGAGAGATTTGGCAAAAGTCCGGAAGAGACGAAATTTACGGACCGGATATGCTCAGGCTCCAGGACCGCAGAGGAAGGCACTTAGCCTTGCCTCCTACCAATGAAGAGTTGATGACCGAAACAGTAAAAAGTTTCATCCAAAGCTACAGAGATCTTCCATTTAATTTGTACCACATCCAAACAAAATTTAGGGATGAACCGAGACCTAGGGGCGGTCTGGTAAGAGTTAGAGAGTTTGACATGATGGACGCCTACAGTTTTGACATTAATACGGAAGGGTTAGACTTAAGTTATGACTTAATGATCAGTGCATATGTCAACATTTTCAAGCGCTGCGGAATTGAAACTGTAATAGTGGAGGCAGACAGTGGTGCAATCGGGGGCAAAGATTCTAAAGAATTTATTCTTCTATCAGATTCAGGTGAGGACACAATAGTAATGTGTGACAATTGCTCTTATGCGGCCAATGGGGAAAAATCAGAATTCAGCAAGTTATCTATTCCCACCGAACCCGCGGCGGGCCGAAAAGAAGTGCCTACTCCCGGGGTAAAAACCATAAACCAACTCTGCGAATATCTCTCAGTAGGCCCGGAAAAAACCCTCAAGTCAGTCTTCTACAAATCGGCCCAAGAATTCCTTATCGTAGTGATTCGTGGTGATTTGGAAATTAACGAAGTAAAGTTGAAGAACAGTATTGGAGGAGGTGATTTAAGACTGGCCACAAGAGAAGAAGTTGCCGAACAAGGATTAATATCAGGTTCTGCCTCTCCAGTAGGAGTGGGCGGAATTAAGGTGATTGCAGATGACTCTATCACCTTGGGCAATAATTTTCTGGCAGGTGCGAATAAAGAAGGGTACCATCTATCGGGCATAAATCACCCAAGAGATTTTCAGGCTGAAATACTAACTGATATTGCTTTGGCGGAAGACGGGTTTTTATGCCCGAATTGCACTGGAACCTTGCATACAAAACGAGGAATCGAAATCGGGCATGTATTTAAATTAGGCACGCGATATTCCGAGTCGATGGACGCCAAATTCCCAGACCAACACGGAAATCTACAACCTATAGTGATGGGGTGCTATGGAATTGGGGTCGGGCGGATTCTCGCTGGGGCAATAGAACAACATGCTGATAAAAGAGGGATAATATTCCCAAAAACCATTTCTCCATACGAGGTGATACTTACATCTCTGAACACTGATAATATCCAGGTCATGGAGACATCAGAGAACATATACACCGAAATGTCACAAGCGGGTATTGAGGTCCTTTGGGACGACAGGCAAGAATCAGCTGGAGTCAAATTCAATGATGCGGACCTATTAGGCATGCCGTTGAGAGTGGTTGTAAGTAGCCGAAACATAGAAAACAATGTGGTTGAAATTAAAATCCGAAATGAACAGCAGGGATATACTATCCCAATCAAAAATTGCAATGAAGAAGTGGCCAGGCTACTGGAAAAGTAAACGGACAAGAAATGGTGACTTGGCCTAACAAAATAGTTTGCCCTATAGTGATAAGTTTTGATCTCGATGGCATCAGTGGAACCATTAACAGAAATCCAGCATCCAAAAATTTACCCACTTTAATGTCTATGAGAGAATATGGGCCTTCAATCGCAACACCGAGAATTTTAGATCTATTGGATTCCCACAAAATAAAGTCTTCCTTTTTCATTCCAGGGTTCATAGCCGAAACACATCCAGAATTGGTATTAGACATTCACAGAAGAGGCCATGAGATAGGGAACCATGGCTATATGCATGAACCTCCTGCCACATTGACGCCACAAGAAGAGGAACACGTACTACTTCAAGGCTCGGAAATACTAAAAGATATAACAGGGCAGTCTCCAATAGGGTATAGATCTCCTAGTTGGGAATTGAGTCCCGATTCATTGGAAATATTGAAAAGAAATCACTTTTTATATGACTCAAGTATGATGGGGAATGACGTTCCATATCTTATCCATACCAGAGAAGCACCTATGATTGAAATTCCGATACACTGGGAGTTAGATGATCACCCGTTTTTCAATTACATTCCTTTCCTTAATCAAACTAATGTGATGGCGAGCCCTCAACATGTATATTCAATATGGTCTGCAGCATTCGAGGGTTTATATAAATATAAAAGAACCTTTGTTTTAACTATGCACCCATGGATTATAGGAAGGCCAGGCAGACTCAACATGTTGGATAAATTGATAACCATGATAAAAAGTTTTCAAGGAACTTCTTTCATGGCATGTAAAGATCTTGCGGTTCTAAAAGAACATGATTACATGTAGAAGGGTTTGAAGAAGGGATAGGCCTGATGATAACATTTCAAGGTTTAATCCCCACTGTAATCTGCCATATATATGGTTTGCCATTATAACTAGGAGCAAAATAAACCAAATGCCCTTACCCAAACGCATGAAGTTTGGAATTTTCCTAGCACCTTTCCATTGGCTGGGAGACAACCCAACTCTCGCCCTAGAAAGGGATCTAGAAACGATACAGTGGTTGGATCACCTAGGCTTCGATGAAGCTTGGATAGGTGAGCACCACAGCGCAGGATGGGAGACTATATCTTCTCCTGAAGTATTTATGGGAGTCGCTGCAGAAAGGACCAAGCATATCAAATTAGGCACAGGAGTTGCCAGTTTGCCATATCACCATCCTCTTATGCTTACAAATCGTATGGTTCTATTAGATCATCTGACTCGAGGAAGGGTGATGCTGGGTGTAGGTCCAGGTGCTTTAGTTTCTGATGCCTATGCCCTTGGCATTGAGCCATCTTTACAAAGACCTCGTATGGACGAAGCAATAGGCATAATAAAAAGGCTTCTTACAGAAACAGAGCCTATAACCTATGAATCTGACTGGTTCACTTTGAGGGAAGCGTTAATACACTTGAGACCTTACACAGAACCACATTTTCCGATGGCCGTTGCAGCAGCACAGTCACCTTCAGGAATGGTTGCAGCCGGAAAGCATGGTCTAGGAGTACTTTCTGTTAGTGTAGTGAGAGGTGGAAGCATAGCATCTAATTTGGGAGACTTCTGGAAAATCGCAGAAGATACAGCGGAAGAATACGGTCAAACCGTAAACAGGAGTGACTGGAGGATCGTCTTACACGTTCACTTGGCTGACACCAAAAAAGAAGCCATGGACCAAGCAAGAGAAAAATCAGCCGCATACCAATACGACTATTTCCACCAAACTATGGGAACACCTTTTGATTACGACGGACCCAAGGACAAAATAATAGACTACATGGTCGATAACGGGGCATGGTGTGTAGGAACACCAGACGATCTAATAGAAAAAATCAAAGACCTAGGTGAACAGAGCGGAGGATTTGGCGGTTTTATGATTCAGGCCACAGAATGGGGCACCAGGGAACAAGTGAGGCACAGTTACGAATTGATAGCCCGATACGTCATGCCTCATTTCCAAGGCTCACTTACTAATTTGGTAACATCTCAGAAATGGTCTGAAGACAATAGAGATAACTTACAAGCCTTGAAAACAATCTCTCTCAGCAAGGCAACAGAAAGCTACAAAAACAGAACTTAGAGTTAGGAGAAACATTCATGACAAAAATGACCGGAGGCGAAGCTCTCGCGAAATCACTTTACCGAGAAGGGGTGAGAGTCATTTTTGGTTTGCCCGGGGTACAGCTTTACCATCTCCTTGATGGGTTGGCAAAAGAACCAGGGATACGGTTTATTAATACTAGGCATGAGCAAGCTACAACCTATATGGCTGATGGATATTCCCGGGCAGGAGGAGGAATAGGTACAGCATTGGTTGTGCCAGGACCAGGGCTTCAAAACGCCAGTGCAGGGATAGGTACAGCATATTCAGCATCATCTCCTATATTAGTTGTCTCGGGTCAAATTGAGAGAGACCACATTGGCCTTGAAAGAGGAATGCTCCACGAAATAAAAGGTCAAATTGAAACAATAAAACCCATTACTAAACATCAAAAACTAATACTGGATCCCGTTGAGATACCAGAGGCTGTACATGAAGCCTTTGAGCAACTTCAAACAGGCAGGCCAAGACCGGTTCATATAGAAATACCCCCAGAAACCCTTTCCGACACAGCTGACATTGAGTTATTGGAAGCTGGAAAATATGAGAGACCTGCTGCCAGTAAAGAAAGCATAAGTCGGGGAATTGATCTTATTTCCAATGCAAAAAATCCTCTTATATGGGCTGGTGGAGGTGTGATATCTGGAGAAGCATCAAAGGAACTGACATCTTTAGCGGAATTTCTACAAGCCCCTGTTATAGCAACCGGTGAAGGTAGAGGAGCTATCTCAGACAGAAGCTACCTGTCGATTGGTAGTTTCCGGTTCAAAAACGACACCTTTTTTGAAAACAAAATCCAAGACTACGACTTGGTCGTAGCGGTCGGAACCAGGTTACTAAACAACCAACAATTGACAGGGCAAAAAGTCCTGCAAATCGACATAGACGATGAAGAAATCGGTCGTAATTATGACAACACAGAAGGAATCAATGGCGACGCTAAAAAGACTCTCACAGAGATTCTAAATGGACTGAAAAGCGTGATGCCACCTCGTGAAAGTAGAGAAGAAGAACTCACAAAGATAAAGGCCGAACGATTTAATCCTGGCACTGTAATTGAGCCGCAAGAATCTTTTACCAAAGTCATTCGAAGTGTCATGCCAGATGATGGAATATTCATCTCCGGTATGACGCAAATTGGATATTACAGTAGGAATAAATTTGAAGTTTATAAACCTAGGACCTACATTACCTCCTCCTATTACGGTAACCTTGGATATGCTTACCCAACCGCATTAGGCGCTAAAGTTGCACAACCAGATAAGGCAGTCGTTGCTGTTTGTGGGGATGGTGGATTTATGTTCAATGTACAAGAATTGGCCACGGCTGCAAAACACCACATTAACGTGGTTGCTGTTGTGTTTAACGATAGCGCTTACGGAAATGTAATGAGAGATCAGGTCAACATGTTTGATGGAAGAGAATATGGGGCTGAGGTTCATAACCCGGATTTCATGAAACTCGCTGAAGCTTTTGGTGTGAGAGGTGTAAGAGTCGAAGGTGGAGCACCTGAATTAGGAAAGGCTGTGAAAGAGTCCCTGGGTATAGAAGCTCCGACATTGATAGAAGTACCAGTCGGACCAATGCCTAATCCTTTCAGGGATTACTAAACAATTTCGTCAGGGCCCAATAAACGAGCCCTGACGAGAATATCTACGCTAAACCAGGGAGAACGGAATAGACAATTCACCGCATATATCTTTAAACCAGTCTATAACCTCATAATGTAAGGGTATGCCATTTTCAGATCTTTCAATGACAGCCTCATGCTCGGGCTGGCCCGGATACATAACTCGATCATGACCGGGTGCTGGTTTAGAAGAATTCAGCATATTAATCCATTCATCCATGGTTATTTTAAATTCTTTTGTGTCCATAAAGGCTTCGATGTTGTAGGCAGCTACATAATGCCCAAAATTTGGTCGGCCAGGGTTCATACCATACCCACCTCCTGTCAGAATACCTCCTAATATGTCGACCATGCACATCATCCCATACCCTTTATGTGAGCCTAATTCGCGCGTCCCTCCAACGGGAAGCAAATAGGATGAAGCAGAACCTTCATAGCCCGGTGTTGGGGGGTCCACTTTTTCCATAATAGGGCTACCATCATGATCGGCCACCCATCCCCCTAATAATTGCGTGCCATTTCTTCTAGCAAGCCCTAGTTTATTGCCTGCAACTGCACTCATGGCAGCATCAAACACAAAGGGAGCCTCTTTATCAGCAGGGGCCGCAATCGCTATTGGATTCGTACCCAAAACAGGTTCTGCTCCGAAGGTTGGTAAAACCCCAGGAGGACACGATGTCATACACATGCCTATCATGTCGTTATCCACTGCTTTCAAAGCATGATATGAAGCCATGCCAAGATGCCTTGAATTATGAATAGTCACGACTCCCATACCCACATTCTTAGCCTTTTCAATCGCTATATCCATTGCTTTCGGAGTTACAATTATCCCCAAGCCTCTATCGCCATCAATATTTGCGGTAGAGGGGGTTTCTCTTGTTATAGTCCAATTAGGATGAGAATTAAGTTCCCCGTTCCCATACCCTGTGACATAAGACCGCAACATATTAGAAACACCATGAGTGTCAACACCTCTCATATCTGCCTTTACCAAAACATCAGCCCCCAACGCTGAGTCAGAGTCGTCAAGCCCCATTTTTGAAAATACAGCCTCCACCGTTTTTCTAAGATTACTTTCGGTTACTCTAACTTGATCTTCCGGTTGCACTTTGAACTGTTCTAACAACTTGGTCCCCCTTCGATGCATTCTGTTTGAGAGCGCATTTTACGTTCACTATGGAAAAACAGCAATTTAGTACGGGAGCATTTAATGGTACGGTCTGTGAAACTATATTAGTTAGTTCATACTTTCTTAAAAAATTAGCCTATACTTACTATAAAGTTATCATGATCCTTTAATCCTGACATTGCGACTTCAATTATTACTAGACTCCCAAGGAAAATCAGTAAGCATTGACTTTAACAAAATCACTACCTATCAACACCTCAATGTGGATTCTAATACCATCACTAATTGCGGCTGTAGTATGTATAACCCCACTAATTTATCTAGTAAATCGGGTTGCGGGTTCGGACTCTGATATATGGGTATGGCTAATAAGGCCTGAAACGGTCAAGATTTTTGCTAGATCTGTGTTTTTAGCTATCACCGTTACCATGTTATCCGCCGTTATAGCGGTGCCAATCGCGTGGTTGACGATTCGCACTAACTTACCATACCGCAAACTGTGGTCAGTTCTTACTTTTCTACCGCTCGTGATACCCAGTTATGTCGGAGCGTACATTCTCATATCGTTCAGTGGAAATGGAGGTCTTTTGCATGAAACAACAAGGATTTTCTTCGGTGTTGGCAGTGTACCTACTATGTATGGCTATTACGGAAGTCTCTTAACCTTAAGCCTACTCAATTACCCCTACATAATACTTACAATTAGGTCGAATTTATCAAATATGGATGTGTCGGGGGAAGAAACTGCCAAAATGATGGGGTTGAGTCGTCTTCAAACTCTAATCAAGGTGACCATACCTTCAGTCAAACCCGCCATTCTATCAGGATCACTGTTGGTGTCTTTATATACATTGAGTGATTTTGGAGCTGTTTCTTTACTTCGTTACAAAACTTTCACCTGGTCAATTTATACCCAATATGAAGCTGGGTTTGATAGAAATGCGGCTGCATTGTTATCTCTAACATTGTTTATTGTGGCTACAGGATTTATGTGCTTTGAACTTCTAGTTAGAGGAAACAAAAGGTATTATAAAAGTTCAAGTACCGCATCAAAAAAACTCCCTTTGATAGATATAGGAAAATGGCGATGGCCGGCCGCTGGGGTGTGCGCTGTAGTATCTCTGATATCCGTCGCAATTCCAATATCCGTTCTTCTTTATTGGGTGGTTAGGGGGTTGTATCACGGGGAGACCGCCGCTATTTTAGGTGCAGAATCCAATCATGTTTTGGCCCTGAATTCCATTATGCTTTCTGTACTCACAGCAGGTGTAGTAGTTACCTTATCCCTACCGGTGGGTTATTTAGCAATCAGACATTCTGGTTTTTTATCAACCACCATCGAAAAGATGTGTTACACCGGTTATGCTTTACCAAGCATCGCAGTTTCTTTGGCACTCGTATTTTTCGGATCGAAAATAGGGTCCCCCATCTATCAATCAATATATTTATTAGTTATGGCCTGCGCTGTGTTATGTATGCCTACGGGACTAAGTGCGATAAGGTCCTCAATGACCCAAATAAGCCCTCGGTATGAGGAATCATCCATGACCCTAGGTAAAAGTCGTATTAAATCTGTGATTGCGACTAATATGCCCCTTCTAAAATCTGGTCTTACAATGGCCGCTGTGACTGTTTTCTTAATAACTATGAAGGAGTTACCAGCGGTTCTTTTGCTGGCTCCTTTGGATTTCCATACTCTCACTACTGCAATTTGGTCATTTACTTCAGAAGCGTTTTTTGCAAGAGCCGCTATACCTTCCCTTTTGCTAATCTTACTGTCATCCATACCACTTACTATAATAGTTATGAAAAACAACATTTTTAATAATTCATGGGGTGAATAGATAATTGGCTGACTCTCTTTTGGAATGTAGCGATCTGAACATCAAGTTTGGACAGAATCACGTGATAAAAAACCTAAATATGCATTTATCAACGGGTGAAATACTTTCTATCCTTGGCCCCAGTGGGTGCGGGAAAACTACCCTTCTTAGAATAATCGCAGGTCTAGAAATTCCCCTCAAAGGAAACATTTTTCTCAAAAATCATGAGATCTTTGGACCAAATATTAATTTACAACCATCAGACAGAAATATAGGGATGATATTCCAAGATTACGCTTTATTTCCTCATCTAACTGTAGAAAAAAATATACTATTTGGGATTTCAAATCTTGAACAGAAAATGCAGGATGATAATGTAGAAAGGGTTCAACAGTTAACCAGGCTTCAAGGATTAATGAGTAGGTATCCACATGAACTATCAGGTGGTCAACAACAAAGAGTCGCCATAGCCAGAACCCTGGCAACTAACCCAACCGTTTTACTGATGGATGAGCCATTCTCTAATCTTGATGCTTCCTTACGGTTATCGGTCAGAATGGAAATAGAACAAATCTTAAAATCAAGCAATACAGCTACAATATTCGTAACTCACGATAGGGAAGAGGCTTTTTCTATTTCAGATCGGGTAGCGATTATGCTGGATGGATCCATCCAGCAAGTCGGACCTCCCGATCAAATATATTTCTGGCCTAATAGTAAAGAGTCCGCCGTGATGAGTGGGAGTTGTGATTTTATAAAAGGCTCCGTCTCTGGCGGATCTGTCAACACAAGCATCGGCCCGTTGCCTATGAGAATGCCTGAATCATTTTCAGATGGAGATCAAGTTGAGGTAGCGATAAGACAAACAGATCTTTCCATGGAGCCAACACCAGCCGGCAAAAACATAGTGGTGCGAAAAGATTTCAGAGGCGACGAAACAATATTCTGGGTCAAAACCCCTCACGAAGAGATTATTCGATGTAAGCACAAAATACACACAACTCTCTTCTCTGGATTAAAAGTACGACTTTCCCCAGTACAATATACAAAATTCAATGTGTTTAACGTACCTAGCTCCTGAGGTGTAACATCACATCAGATTTAATATTAATGCCTTTCTGAGAATTTCAGTTACGTTGTAAAATAAGCATATGTCTAGTTAGGGGCTGGTATACAAAAATTATGGCCGACAAGTATGAAACGGTAATTGGTCTGGAGGTACATTCTCAACTTCTAACCTTGAGCAAAATGTTCTGCCCTTGCGGTTCCGATTACCAAGATTCAGAACCAAATACTCGAGTCTGCCCTGTTTGCATGGGTATGCCTGGAGTCTTGCCTGTGGTAAACAAGAAAGCGGTTGATCTAGTAATTAAAACTGGCTTGGCTTTGGAATGTGAGATTTCGCCAGAAACAAAATTTGACCGGAAAAACTACCCGTATCCTGACCTTATGAAGGGATATCAAATATCACAGTTTGATATTCCTATAGCCCTTAATGGAAGATTGTCTATAAAAACTCCAGAAACGGGAGAAAAACACATTCGAATAAACCGAGTACATTTAGAAGAAGATGTGGCTAAACTGGTACACCGAAAGGAACCCTATGGAGAAGCATACAGCCTACTTGATATTAACAGAGCCGGGGTCCCTTTGATGGAAATTGTAAGTGAACCAGATATGAATAGCCCCGAGGAGGCGAACGAGTATTTAACTAACCTACATTCGATAATAAGATTCCTGGAGACGAGCACTGCAAATATGGAGGAGGGCAGCTTTAGGTGCGACGCCAACATCAGTGTGAGACTTCTTGGTTCGAAGGAATTGGGTTCCAAAGTGGAAATAAAAAATGTCAACAGTTTCAGATCCATATTTAGGGCTTTGAAATATGAGGAGACTAGACAGCGAAAATTATTAGTTGAAGGCCAAAATATTGAACAAGAGACTCGAGGCTGGTCAGACGATAGAGGTACAACTTTAAGCCAACGTACCAAAGAATACGCTGCCGATTACAGATATTTTCCTGAACCAGACTTGCCTCCGATATTAATCTCGCGTGAATGGGTAAATAAGATCCAATCCGAAATACTCGAGCTTCCTGCCAAGAAAAGAGAGCGCTATATTGGGATATTTGGATTATCCGATTATGATGCCTCGGTCATGATAGGCGATAAAGAATCAACGCTATTATTTGAAAACACTTTACCGTACCTCTCTGAATCAATGGATTTGAAGGATGCCGCAAAGGCGACAGCCAATTGGGTAAATGTTGATTTAAACAGGATGAAAAATGAACTCAAATCTAGTTGGCCGGAAATAAAGATTGACCCAAGAGAACTCGCCAAATTAATTATACTTGTGGACGATGGCAAAATAAGTAATTCAATGGCAAAAACTGTATTTGACGAGATGTTTGTTAATGGCGGTGATCCAATAACAATTTCAGAGGATAAAGGATTGTCTCAAATAAACGACGCGTCCTCCATACAAAATGTAGTGACAGAAACACTTATTGAAAACCAAAGTGCTGTGGACGATTACTTAAACGGAAAAGATTCTGCTGTGAGATATTTGGTCGGTCAGGTCATGAAGAAAACCAAAGGCCAAGCTAACCCACAAGTTGCCTCAGAGATGGTTGCCTCAGCACTCATTAAACAAAAAAGCCAATAGATTTTATTATTCCGATTTTAATTCGAAATTAATTATGACCGAAAGTTTCAAAAACAAAACCCCTCATATAGTCGCAATAGGCGGTGGGACAGGGCTATCAGTCTTATTAAGGGGACTCAAACAACACACCCGACGAATAACTGCAGTAATTGGAGTTACAGATGATGGGGGCAGTTCTGGTAGATTACGTAGGGAAATGGGTATTATTCCACCCGGTGACTTCAGAAACTGTATTGTTGCGTTATCAGACGAAGATTCCTTGCTAAAAGAATTATTCCAGTATCGATTTCCGGAGGGATCTGAACTTCAAGGACATAGTTTTGGCAACCTTTTTATAGCCGCCATGACAGATGTGACTAATAGTTTTGAAGATGCTATCACCGAGTCCAGTAGAATATTGTCAGTTACCGGACAGGTGGTCCCGGCAACAATAGAAAACGTAAATTTATCCGTGAAATTAGCCGATGGCCGATTCATAAAAGGGGAATCAAAAGTCAGGGAAAGTTCGTCTGAAATCGAAGAATTATTTATAGACCCCCCTGACGCCGAGGCCTCACCAGCAGCTATTAAAGCCATAGGCGAAGCAGACTTGATAGTAATCGGCCCCGGAAGTTTATACACAAGCATATTGCCCAATTTGATGGTACCAGGAATCGTTGACGCAATTTCCGAATCTAAAGGTATCAAATACTACATTTGCAATGTAGCGACCGAAATTGGGGAAACCCAGCATTTCAACGTTATAAAGCACATAGATGTTCTGGAACGTTATCTAGGATCAGGAATTCTGGATATGATAATAGCCAATGATAATATTGATGACATCGGTAGCCGATTCCATGGTGAGGCTGTTGACCCAAATACTGGCTCAACTAAGCATCTAATTGCAACTTCCGATTTATTGGACAAAGAACATAAAGTTAGACACGATTCAGATAAATTAGCAAAATTCATAATGGAAAATTACTTAGGGTAATATCCTCGCAACATCCTCCGCGGTAGGAGTATAATTACTAAATGGATTCCGCAATAAACATAATTATGATTTCTATATCTCTACTGCTGATTGCCGTGATACTCATGCAGGTAAAAGGTCAAGGAACCGCCTTATTTGGGGCCGCCGAATCTTCCTTTAGAACAAGAAGAGGGATAGAACTAGCATTATTCCGATTTACTATAGCGCTAGTCGTGGTATTTATCGTCGTTTCTATCATCAGCGCCAGCAGTTGGTTCTAATACCCTTAACTGCCTGCAATTCTAATCCAATTTCCATCGAACCCCAGTTGCCGTATCTTCTATTGATACCCCCAGGTCGTCCAACCTATCTCTAATCCGGTCCGATAGTTCAAATTGCTTTTCTTTTCTAAGTCCTTCTCGAACATCCAACAGCAAATCGATAAATGGTGCTAAATTCCCATCAAAACCCGAGTCATCGCTTTTTAAGGTCAATCCCAAAATTTCAGCTAAGTCACCAAGTAATTTCTGGGCAGCTTCGACATTCAACCCCTTGGTAGCCTCCCTATTAATATCTCTGGCAAGATCAAAAATCACTGATAGAGCAATGGGGGTGTTGAAATCTTCATCCATCGCTGATTTAAACCTATTCTGATAGCCTTCTGTCTCAAGGACAGTTCCGTCACCAGAAGGCGATTCCAGTGCAGATTTCAGCCTTTCTATGGCTCGTTGTTGCCCTTTGACGGACTCATTGCTGAACACCAATGGCGTCCTGTAATGTGAACTTAGAAAAAACATTCTAAGGGCGTCAGAAGAGAACTCTTCTAAGGCTTCTCCAATGGAAAACACGTTTCCCAAAGATTTGCTCATTTTTTCTTCACCATAGCCCAAAGTGCCATTGTGCATCCAATAGCGTGCAAAAGGTTCAATCCCCGTGTAGGATTCTGATTGAGCAATTTCATTTTCGTGATGTGGGAACACTAGATCTTGACCGCCACCATGAATATCAACCCTATTGTTAAGATACGTTAACGACATGGCAGTACATTCTATGTGCCATCCTGGACGTCCCTGTCCCCAAGGGCTGTCCCATGCCGGTTCTCCCGGTTTTTGGCTTTTCCACAGGGCGAAATCTGCAGGGTTTTCCTTAGTTTTTTCTATTTCCAATCTAGCACCAGCTAACAATTCATCAACATTCCTCCTGCTTAACTTCCCATAATCCCCATCTTGTTTTACCCTGAAGTAAACATCACCAGAAATTGCATAGGCATAATCTTTCTCAATCAAATCAGAAATGACGGCTACTATGGAACTAATCTCTTCGGTAGCTCTTGGGTATTCTGAAGCCTGAAGCACATTCAGATGTCTCAATTCCGAAAGATAAGCTTGAATGTTTCGTTCTGCCAATTCTGACACTTCTATCCCTTCGTCATTGGCGGCGGTTATCATCTTGTCATCTATATCAGTAAAATTTTGTATGAAATGGACTTTATATCCTTTGTATTCCAGATATCGTCTTATGACATCAAACACTATCGCACACATGGCGTGGCCCAAATGAGAAGGTGCGTAAGGAGTTATGCCGCACACATACATGTTAACGGTATTGTCTTCTACAACAAATTCCTCTACTACCCTATTTAGTGTGTTATACAGTCTCATTCTGACTTTTGGATGGTGACTATAGCCTGGCAGGATATGCCCTCTCCCCTACCGATATACCCTAACCCATCAGCGGTAGTTGCCTTAATACTGATATCTCTTTGAGTTAAATTGATGGCATGCGCTATGTTAAATGTCATTTGTGGTATAAATTTTGCAAGAAGTGGTTTTTCGGCGATAATTGTAGCATCCACAAACACCGGCTTCCATCCTTCCGCCACAAGTCTATCTAAAGAAATTGCTAGTAATTTTTCGCTACTTACTCCCTTATACTCTGGGTTGTTCGAAGGGAAGTGCCTGCCTATATCACCTAAATTTGCCGCACCTAGAAGCCCGTCTATGATGGAATGTATCAGGACGTCACCGTCGGAATGCCCCAGCAAACCATATTGAGAAGGGATTTCCAATCCTCCCAAAATCAGGGTCTCTCCTTTTTGCAACCTGTGCATATCGATTCCAATACCAGTACGAATTGTATTCATAGATTTTTCCGTTTCTGCAAAATAGTTTCTGCAATTTCAATATCTATTGGATTTGTTATTTTTATATTTTCAGGTTCTCCCGCAAAGGTAGAAACATCGCCACCAGACATTTCCACTAGCAATGAATCATCTGTAACACCATCTGTAACCGTTTTGTGAATTTTAGCTATATTAGAAAATTTGAAGACTTGAGGAGTTTGGGCCAAAAAAAGATTGGATCTATCCACAGTGGACACAACCTTGAACTCTCTTACCATCTTCATAGTATCCGCAACAGGAAGTACAGGTATTGCTGCATCTGAGGTTTGAGTCGCCTTAACAGCTCGGCCTATAAGATCAGCAGATACGCAAGGTCTAGCACCGTCATGAATCATCACGTAGTCGACGGCATTGATAGTAGCTAGAGCATTTTTAACGGAATCTTGCCTCCGTATCCCTCCTAGAACCACCTGGACCGTACGATACTGGGGAGCTGATATCAAATGTTCAAGCCTGGAAATATTGTAAGCATTTGCGACTACTGTCATTGTTTCAAAAATTCCCGATCTGAGAAATGCATCTACAGAATGCAATATCACTGGCAGACCACAAATATTGGTCATTATTTTATCGATGCCATGCATTCTGTTTCCAGTGCCCGCACCTAAAATTATAGCTGAAAAAACGCTCATAAAAATAGCCGATCTTACCTGTTTAGATATTAAGAACCATCACAACCCAACAGTCATTTTATACGTTCATCGTGTAAGCTCGCATCCTCTATAAAGATGCCCTTCATAACAGATGTACAATGTTGTGAGAATTACCCGCATTGCTAAAATTAATATGGTAATCTCAAAGTCAAAAAATAGGGGAAAAAGATGGGATCCAATTACTGGATGTTTGTGGACAACAGCGAAAATTCTGCTATTACACGGGAGAAAGGCTACAAGGTATTTGGCATGAGTGCTAAATATAAAAGACGGGCCCAGAGAATGCATGCAAAAGATAGAGTTATATTTTTTGACAGGAACAGAAAATGCTGGACTGCTTCAGCCACCATAATCTCCGACTATTTTGAGGACGAGTCTCCAATTTGGGTCCCTATAGATAAACCCAGAGAATATAAATTCAGAATCACATTGAAACCTGACTACGTTTTAGATGAAGAACAATATATAGACGGTCTTCAATTAGGACCAAGTCTAGAGTACGTGAAGAGATGGGCTCCAGAAGATTGGCCCCTGGCATTTTGGGATCGTATACATCTACTACCCAGTAGGGACTTCAAGTTGATTGAAGATGAAATGAAAAGAGAAAAAAAGCAAAGACAAACTAGCTAACAAAACCTCCTTAGTATTTATTCATTTTCCTCTTTTTGCCCACTTCCTTTCTGCTCTTGAAATACATCACTTATCATTTGCATGAGTTCGTCATCCAAATCTGGTTTATCCGCCGATAAACAATAGTCCGATAAGTTATCAATGTCATTGATATTTGGAAGTGCGGAGGCGATACCTTGGTTTGTTATTGCGAATCTCAAGGCGATATCTGAAATACTCTGTTCAAAACTATCTGAGAGGAAATCGTAATATGGTCGCCTTGTTAAAACATCGCTAAATACAGGGTGATCTTGTTGTTGACCAAGATCAGAAGCTTCGAAGATTTTGGGGTCGTAAGAATCCTCTAGCAGACCCAATGCATGAACTCTTCTAGCTATCACAGATAAGTTGTCGTCTATCTTGGAAAGAGTTGAAACTAAGTCTTGTTCCAGCAAACTATAAGGGGCGTGAATTAAATCTAACTCTCTTTCTGAAACAAGCAAACTAGCTATTTCCGTAGCCTCGGGGCGATCATCTATTGCTAGGCCGAATTTCAGGATCTTGCCTGCGTCTACAAGTTTCTCGAGCACTTCGTATAAATCATCATTTTCGACCTCATCATAAGAGGGATAATGGACAAGATACATATCAATGTAATCAGTCCCAAGGCGGCGTAAAGATTGTTCACAGGCATAAGAAACATATTCAGGGTCAAAATTTTTACCATCTCCACCATCGATGTTTAGTTCGGGCGAATAAAAGTCGAACCCAAATTTGGTGGATATAACAATTTCTTTTCTTATTGGGTAGAGTGCTTCTCGAAGTAATTCTTCCCCGTATCCCCTACCGTAAGAATCTGCAGTATCAAAAAAATTTATGCCTTGGTTAAATGCTTGCTGCAATAAATAAATAGCAAAGCGGGGGTCTTTTTTCCCCCAGCCTTTTGTTGCCAAAGTCCACAGAGGAAATCCGATAACGGACAAATCAATATCATTAACCGAAAAATCAGAATATCTCATCTGTAAAATATAACCCTTTTTAGTTACTCAAAAAATGATCCTATCTAATGATATCTGATAGTGAATATCGGCTTTCTGCTTTATAGCAACTGGGATACAGATATAATACTTAGTAATTTGCATCAGTCAGGATATTAAGAATGCAGCATCAACATGAACGAATTAGGCTCACAGAACTTGCATCCTGTGCAGGTTGAGCATCTAAACTAAGTCCAGACGACCTGGCTCAGGTTCTGAGTCAGCTGCCAGATATGACCCATCCAAACCTACTGGTTGGAACAAGGACTAGTGATGATGCCGCCGTTTACAAGTTAACCGATGATTTGGCTGTTGTCTTAACAGTCGATTTTTTTCCTCCCATTGTGGATGATCCATTTACCTTCGGACAAATAGCAGCTGCCAACTCCCTAAGTGACGTCTATGCAATGGGTGCCAAACCCATTGCGGCACTCAACGTGGTTGGTTTCCCTTCAGATTTAGACATTTCGATTCTCGGAGAAATCCTTAAAGGTGGGGCCTCAAAAGCACTCGAAGCCGGCATAGTAATAGCCGGAGGACACAGTGTAGTGGATGCTGAACCAAAATATGGGCTTTCAGTAACAGGAATAGTGAACCCTGGTTCACAAACAGAAAATAGTACTTCCAAAGCTGGAGATCTTTTGCTGCTAACAAAGCCTATAGGTACTGGAATAATAACCACTGCTGGAAAGCAAGAAAAAGTAGATACTGCCGTTCTTGAAAATGCCGTTGGAATTATGGCAGCGCTTAATAAATCTGCCTCCGAATCCATGATTTCAATCGGAGTAAACGCTTGCTCTGACGTTACAGGTTTTGGATTGTTGGGACATCTGAGAGAGATGATGGAGGGTAGCGGACTAGGTGCTCGGATCTATAAATCCAAAGTGCCGGTGATAGAGGGCACACTGGATCTTTTGGAACAAGGTATAGCACCTGGAGGGACTATGCGCAATCTAGACTCTCTTAAGTCGACAGTGTTGTGGGATAAAGAAATCTCAGAAAACGAAAAAATCCTTTTATCCGACGCCCAAACCTCTGGAGGCCTGTTGATTTCAGTCAATCCAGATAAGGCTGATAAATTACAACAGTCGCTGTCCGCGGCAGGCACATTAAGTAATCAAATAATTGGGGAAGTTTACACCCCTTCAGACACCGACTCTACAATACACGTCACTGGATAACGAATACCAAGGTTTACCGGAGTTGCAACATTGACAACTGTTCCTGAGATTCTCAGTGCTTCGATAAAAAAAGCCTTTAAAAAGGCCCAACAAGACAATCTTGTACCTGCCGCCGAAATAGGAGACACCGCGGTTGAAAGACCACAAAACCCTGAACACGGTGATTATGCTTCAAGCCTTCCGTTGAAACTAGCAAAACCATTGAAGAAAAACCCTGTAGAAATAGCCAATGTGCTTGCTAAATACCTGAAAACAGATGAAATTTTAGAAGATGTAGTAGTGGCCAGCCCAGGTTTTCTCAACTTTGTGCTAAGCAAAAAATGGTTGCAAGACCAGGTTGATCAAATGCTGTTTGAACCCGAAAGTTACGGAGTTACTAATGCTGGGAAAGGGAAAAAAATCCAAGTTGAATACATAAGTGCCAACCCTACTGGAAGATTACACGTGGCACATGCCAGAGGGGCTGTAATCGGGAGTACGCTTGCCAATGTATTAAAGTCCGCTGGATTCGAAGTTGAACAAGAATACTACCTGAACGATGCTGGCGCTCAAATAGATAAATTCAATCGATCACTGGTTGCTAGATATATGCAATCACTCGGGAATGATGTTGAACTACCGGAAGACTCATATCCTGGTGAAGATGTAATAGCTGTTGCTGAAAAAATAAGGGATTCAGGTAATGATAACTATGACACCAATGACCCTGTAGCATTGTCAGACCTAGGCAAAGCTGGTATGCAACTAATGATAGAGGGCATTCAGGAGGACATTGAATCGCTCCGTATCGATTTTGACAGTTGGTTCAGTGAAAAAAGCCTTTTTGAACATGGTCAATTTGAGAAATGCATAGGCATTCTCAAAGATATGGGTTATGTGGCTGATAAAGATGGTGCCACATGGCTATTGAACACCAAATTAGGGGAAGAAAAAGATAACGTTCTGATACGAAGTAATGGAACCCCAACCTACTTTTCTACTGACATTGCATACCATTACAACAAATTTATTCAAAGAAAATTTGATAAAGTTATTGATGTCTGGGGTGCGGATCATCAAGGTCAGGTACCAAGGCTCAAATCCGCTATGAAAATGCTCGGCAGCGACCCCGACGATCTGGAAATGATCCTGGTTCAAATGGTCCGGTTCAAAAATGGAGAAACCACTGAAAAACTTTCCAAGCGAGAAGGCAACGTCGTTCCTCTAATTGAACTAGTAAACGAAATTGGAGCGGACGCATGCAGGTTTATGTTTTTATCCCGCTCCCATGAAACTCAGCTTGACTTTGATCTAGATCTGGCTAAAAAACAATCTTCTGAAAACCCCGTTTACTACATTCAGTATGGCCATGCCAGGATATGCAGCATATTGGATCTAGCTGTTGAAAAGAAGATAGATTATTCAAACGGTCCAGTTTCGATGCTGAGCCATGAATCTGAGATTCAGCTAATCAATAAGATCCTGGAATTGCCTTCAATAATTAATGCTATTGCAGACACTTATGAAGTACATCACCTTCCACATTATTCTCTGGAACTGGCGACAGCTTTCCATAATTTTTATCAGAATTGCAGAGTCATTTCCGAAAATGAAAAAGACCTTGGATTGAGTAAAGCCAGGTTGAAATTATGTGACGCAACCAAACTGGCGCTCGTCAACTGCTTAGAATTGATGGGCATGAGCAAACCAGAAAAGATGTAGATTCACCAATTTGCTAAAAGGACCAGAATGAAAATAACAGACATAACCACAACTCACCTTCACAGCCCGAACGGAAAGCCGATACAGGACGCCACCATACCGACCCCAAAGGAGGGATCAGGAGGAAGAGGGCAAATCTTCGTTCACATCAAGACAGATGAAGATATAGAGGGTCTTGGAATGACATACGCCTCCCCCGGGGTAATAGATGTTATCGAAAGTTCCCTGAAGTCAGAGTTGGTAGGAAAAGACCCGCTGGATATAGAACAATTATGGAATGACATGTACTGGAAAGTACGAGGTTATGGTAGGAAGGGAATAGCTTTCTGTGCGATTTCGGCCATTGATATAGGCCTGTGGGATCTCAAAGGAAAATATGTGAATCTTCCCTTGTATAAATTGCTTGGAGCTTATACGGATTCTGTTCCTGTTTATGGGAGTGGTGGTTGGACCAACTTCTCAGAAAAAGAACTCCTTGAGGAAATAACAGGATATGTGTCTAACGGTATACCAAGGGTCAAAATGAAAGTGGGGAAGGATTTCGGATCATCAGAAAGAGAAGATATTCAAAGGGTTGCTGCAGTGAGGAAAGCTGTTGGTGATGACGTCAGCATCTACGTTGATGCAAACAACGGTTATTACAGAAAACAGGCGATTTATATGGCCAAGGAATTTGAACAATTCCAGGTCGGTTGGTTTGAGGAACCCTTGATACCAGATGATATAGACGGAATGGCCGAAATATCCAAGGCTACTAGTATTCCTATAGCTACCGGGGAACACGAATACACCAAATACGGTTTTAGAGACCTTATTAGTCGAGGAGGGGTTGATATTGTCCAGCCCGATATTGGACGGGTTGGGGGTGTCACAGAGTGGATGAAAATAGCACATCTGGCACATTCGTTTAACCTGCCTGTCGCTCCACACGCACTTCAATTAGCCCATCTCCATGTAGCATGCGCAACCCCGAATTTGAAAGTCGTTGAATACATGAACGTGTCTCTGGAAGGAGACGAGTTATGGTACGTAGATTTCCCGAAACAGAAGGATGGTTACTGGTCTCCATTCCATGACAAACCAGGTCTTGGTCTGGAACTCGATCATTATTCCGTAGTCAAGTACCAGGTCTAACCTTGAAACCCAATTTTCAATTAAAAGTCGAGGCCTTACAGCCTAAATAAACATGATGGGTAGCGTTCCAGCGGCGCTACCCATCACATGTAGGGAAATTATCCGGTACTACGATGGTTCGGAGGAAGTTCAAATAACAGATGCTTCTTGCTATCTTGTTCCTACCGGAAACTCAACCAACGACTCGAAATGCTGTTAGGTTAAAGACCCTTCAGCCTCACCCTGACTACGTGGTCCCCAGTAGGGCGCCCCTGAATGTTTGATAAATTCAGCCACAGAAGTATTAAACAGCTGTGGCTCTTCTAGGTTAATTGCATGCCCAGATCTTGGAAACATTATTAAGCCTGCAGTAGGTATAGTTTTTTTGATAAACAGGGATGGTTTAATGCAGGGGTCGTCCTCATCCCCCGTCATCACCAAGACCGGAATTTTTATGTTTGAAAGTTGGTTTTTTAAATCGAAAATAGGCAGCCTTTTGGTCATAACTCCGTAGAAGGTATTTGCAGAACCTATGTTGGAATGTTCCATGAATTGTTCACAGAAAAGCTGATAACCTTTGGGGTCTTTCAACTGGTGCTGAACCCTTTGGGGACCTTTAAGGTAATCTGACATAAAGGTCATACCTTCTGACCTCATCCCTTTCGAAAATTTTAAAATGCGGTCCCGAAAAAGACCAGGATCATCTGAACCCGTCCCGGTCCCTGCTACTGTTAATGTTTTGGCCTGTTCCGGGTATTTGATACCGAAATTTAGGGCAACATTTCCTCCCATTGAAAGGCCAACTATATGAGCGTTATCAATTTTCAAAAAATCCATCAGACCTTTAAGATCATCAATAGCCAGATCTTGGCTGTATGATTCTGGATCTTCAGGTACGGAAGTCGGAGGATAGCCTCTAGCACAATAAGTGATTACTTGAAAACTTCTGGAAAAGTAATTTACTTGTAAGTTCCACGATCGAATATCTCCTGCAAATTCATGGCAAAATATAATCGTGTCACCTATTCCGTGGGCTTCGTAATAAATGTCTATTCCATTGATCGGTGCATGTGGCATACTGTCCTCCTTCAGGAATTCTGTTAAGAATTATTGAGTTATAACACACCAATCAGAAATAGACATGTGGGGATGGTAGCTTCTGTATGTTTGCATATCGAACTATAATGGCTGTGATTATGTTCCTCTAGGATTAGAAATTTGAAAGTCCGATTAATGTATTGGAAGGAAATACCCGTACAGGTGCAGGCCACCAATGACTCAGAAACCCAATCCTTACCGCTGGATTCGAGATTCCAAGAGGCTGTAGATGCGATTTCGATGATGGAAGGAAGTTATGGTTCGGATGAATACCTTGACGCATGGGAATGGGGCGAATATTTTGAAATTCCTGGGACGTTGGATGATGTCTTGAAGTCCGTAGGAGATCGTTACAACAAAGGAATGCCGCAAAATTTTGTGGCCAAGTTGAGGGATTTACATAAAAATGGGTCTCGAACCCCAAGTGCAGGGTCCATCGACGGATGGATAGAATCGAATTAGAAGGTCAAAGGCAAAATGAATTTAAAATCGGAAACCATATTAGATCGAATATCAAATGGAGAGGTGTTGGTTTCAGATGGAGCGACCGGAACTTTTTTGCAGCAAAACGGTCTGGAGCCGGGTGGATGTCCTGAAGAGTTCAATGTAAGTCACCCTGAAGTTGTCCAAAGAATGGCAAAATCCTACTTTGATGCGGGATCTGACATGGTTCTCACTAATTCTTTCGGTGGCACCAAATTTCGGCAAACCCATTATGGATATGGAGACAAAGTAGACGAATTTAACAGGCTCGCAGCTGAGCACGCAAAAAGCCAGTCGAAGCCAGGAACCTTCGTATGTGGGTCTCTTGGCCCAAGTGGTGAGTTTTTAGAACCTTTGGGGGCTGTGTCTGAAGAAGAGCTGTATCAGGCCTTTTGCAGTCAGGTGACCTCCTTAGAGCAAGGCGGGGCTGATGGAGTAGTTATAGAAACTATGATAGCCCTTGATGAAGCGTCCATAGCCATTAGGGCTGCTAAAGAAAACACCAATCTAACCGTAATATCCACTATGACCTTTGATAAAGGTCCAAGGGGGTACTTTACAATGATGGGCGTAACACCTGAACAGGCCGCAGTCGAATTGGTCAAATCCGGAGCCGATATTGTGGGAACCAATTGCGGAAACGGGATAGATAACATGATAGAAATAGCATCCATGATGAGAGATGCTACTGACTCTCCACTACTGGTTCATTCAAATGCTGGCATCCCGTCACTTAAAGATGGAGAAATACTCTACCCTGAACCACCACAATACATGGCGGAAAGATTCATGAAGTTAAAGGAAATTGGAGTCAACATCATTGGTGGATGTTGTGGAACCGGTCCAGATCATATTTTCGCATTTTCAAAACTATTGGAAGAAAATCAGGGAGTATAAACATGAAACTTGTCTCCTACGACGGCCCTAGACCAAAAGATGTCATAGCAAAATATGGCCGCTGTCTGGAATTAGTTCCAACAGACAAAAGATTCCATGAAATATCTGTAGGTTTATATGTAAAAAATTCTGTCTTCACAGTGTGGTCCTTCAGCACCAAACCTGGTATAGAAAAACGGATCAAAGAAATTCGAGGCCTATTAGTATCCTTGGGAGGAATGACTCCAGTAACGGGGACGTATAATCAAGCCAAATTCGAGTGTGGTTTAATTCATAGCAGACCGGTTCGATTTCTATTATCTCAAGCTGTTGGAAAAGATCCGGAATATGCCTCAAACACTGCCGCAATGGTGATAAAGGATAGTAAATCCAATTTAATCATCAAAGCAGAAGGGTTTGATAGAGACAACACCCGCCGGTACCAGATATCTGCTAGTGGAGAAGCGAAAAACCCAGCTATGCGCCTAAGGATGATTATCGCAGGATTTTCCAAATACGGTGAAATGGACAAAACGGGAGATCAAGAAGTGACTTTCGAGTGCCGCCGTAATCACGATGAATTATTAAGGATTCTACTACCGTATTCCCGGAATGTAAGTAGCGTAGAAACAATGATGCAAGCAGAATCCATGAGAGGCCAAATGACCACTAGCACTTTAGGTTTCAGCCAAACATAAATCAAGGAGCGTTTGAGAAATGCCTTACCGAGAAACCATGTCGTCCAAAGAACGGGTGATGAACGCTTTAGCTGGTAAACCTGTGGATAGGACGCCAGCTGTGAATCCAACCAATGTTGCAACAGTAGAATTAATGGATCTAGTAAATGCTCCTTTCCCAGACGCATGCCAAAGCGGGGAAATGGCAGCTAGGTTAGCTGCGACTGGATATACGGAATTAGGCTTTGACTCTGTTTCACCCTATTTCAGCATAATACAAGAGTCATCCGCTCTAGGATGCGAAATGCAGTGGGAAGAAAAAGATAACTGGCCCACGGTGCGAATGTATAACCCCATTTGGAAGTCCGCTGATGATGTAAAGATACCGGCGGACATACTAGAACACAGAGACATGAAGGCCATAACTGACTCCATCAGAATGCTGAAAGATGAGTTTGGAGATGAAGTGGCTATTATCGGGAAAACAATGGGTCCATGGACTCTCGCCTATCATGTCTTTGGTGTCGAGGGGTTTTTGTTGGGCACAGTGGACAATCCAGATGAGACAAAGAGAGCTTTAGAAAAATTAAAGGCGGTTTCCATACTTTTCGGACAAGCCCAGATAGATGCAGGGGCTGATGCACTGACATTCCCCGATCACGCCACAGGCGATCTAGTGAGTGGGGAATATTACAAAGAATTTTTGCAAGATATTCATACTGAAATGGTAGATGTATTACAAGCACCTCTCATTTTGCACATATGCGGTAAAACCGTCGACAGGATGCCATATATTGCCAAAACAGGAATGGCCTCTTTCCACTTTGATTCGAAAAACGATCCTCAAGAAGCTATGGATGCTGTAGATGGAGGCATCACTCTTGTAGGAAATATAAATAATCCGGAAACTTTGTACGCCAGAGGTCCTGAGGAAGTAAGGCAGGAGGTATACAAATGTTTGGAGGCAGGAGTCCAAATGATTGGGCCGGAATGTGCGGTACCATTGGCCACCAAAATAGAAAACCTGATGGAGATTCCATTGGCAATTAAAGATTGGACCGCTGAAAGGCGTGGCTAACCTATGTGTGATTATAATTTAGTCGTATAATTGCTCCCCTCACATGCAAATTTGTGTTTAACTTCTAATGAAACATAGCCCAATAAATATCAGAGGTTTGTTTACCATATGCCAGTAACTAATGAAGATTTGGAAGCGGAGTTAGCGTATGTAACCAACCCCGCAGAACAGCAGCACATTAGAAACCTGTGGGCTGAAGCAGATCCCCTAATGCAAGACATATCGGTTTCTTTGATAAAAGGAGACAATAACAGAGTTGACCAATTGACCAAGGAAGCCTTGGAAGCTGGGTTTTCAGCCAATACAATTCTAGATGATGGCCTTATAGCAGGAATGGCGATTGTAGGTGTGAAATTCAGAGACAATCTGATCTTTGTACCAGAAGTGCTTGTTGCTGCAAGAGCTATGAAAGCCGGTATGGCTCATGTTGAACCAATTCTATCTGCGTCTGGTATAGAGCCTGCTGGTACTGTGATAATGGGAACAGTGAAAGGAGATCTACATGATATTGGAAAGAATCTTTGTATCATGATGCTGCGAGGATCCGGTTTTAGGGTTATCGATTTGGGTGTGGACACATCCGCAGAAGAATTCATCGAGGCCGTTGAAGAGAATGAGGCTGGGGTTTTAGGAATGTCTGCATTATTAACAACTACCATGCCCAATATGGGTAGAACCATCGACGCATTCGAAGAAGTTGAGATGCGAGAGGTGGTGAAAATTATGGTTGGTGGAGCTCCGCTTTCCCAAGAATTTGCCGATGACATGGGTGCGGATGGTTACGGAAAGGATGCTATATCTTGTGTGGAATTAGCCAAAGCTTTTATGAGCCCCGACACGGAGCCTTCAATAAGTCCAGTTAGCTAAGGTCTATCAAATATTTTGTGGCCACTGAGAAAAAATGGAACCAGTCGACCAAGAAAAATATAGAGAGAGTTTAGGAAGGCTTGAATCAATCTTCAGGTCTATCTCAGATGCAGCCTCGGAGGTGTCTACATGGAGATGCCCGTACAAAAATGTTGAGGACAGGTGCACCGCGAAATTTGGTTGCCGCAACCAAGATAGACCAGCCACTGTTGGAGAATTGTACCTTTGTCTCGGAAGTGATGACCTAGATTATCGCTCGGCATGGGAACCCAGTAATTAACCTAACGGCTAACAGTACATTCTTTCTTTGTGGACTGTAGAATTCACCAAGCTAAATATAGTTTGAAGGTATAACGAAATGTCTCCAGTTTTTGCCGACGGCAAAGAATATCCGATAAGCCCTCAAAAAACGATATTTGATTACGCTGATAATCTTGAGGTTCGAGTTCCGACCGCATGTGGCAGAAATGGGGAATGCCATGAGTGCGTGGTGGAAATAAAAAAAGGAATGGAATCTCTAAACCACCTAACCCAAGAAGAAACTTTCCTAAGAGGTAATTACAGGTTGGCCTGTCAAGCTGTAGTCGAAGATTTAACATCGGATGTGGAATTTAGCACACTAAGAAGACAACCGAAAATTTTAACCTCAGGAGTGAAGAGGCTTGTTAATTTAGATAGCCTTGCTACCAAAAGAGCTGACAGAGTTTTCATAGCGGAAGTGGATGTGGACAGATATCAGGGACACATTTTAGGCTTGGCAGGGGATATTGGGACCACAACCATAGTGTTAAGCATCGTAGACCTGGAAAGTGGAGACACCTTAGCCACTTCCTCTTTTGAAAACCCCCAAAGATTCGGGGGGTCTGATGTAATGAACAGAATTTCCTATGATGGTGGACCAAATAAAGGTGAATTAAAAAAAGTATTACTGTCATCGATCAATTATGAAATAGGTGAAATGCTTAGGGAACATAAAATTCATCGAAGAAGAATTTATGACGCTGTACTAGTCGGAAACACTACGATGAGGGACATCCTTTTTGGTGTAAATGTACAAACCGTGGGCGAAAAACCCTATAAATCGATTATTCAACATGATATGGAATCCGGTTCACGAGAATCCACTGCGATTAATATAAGTGCAAAAGAACTTGGTCTACGAATATTCCCTCAGGCCCGAATCTATAGCGGTCCTATAATTGGGTGCCATGTAGGTGCAGATGTAGCAGCGGACTTACTGGCGATAACGGCTGATGAAACCGAAAACCCTATAATGTTAGTGGATATAGGCACCAATACTGAAGTTGTAATAGGAACCAGAGATAAAATGGTCGCAGCCTCCTGCCCTGCTGGGCCCGCTTTTGAGGGTGGTGAGGTAACATACGGGATGCCTGGGTACGAAGGGGCTGTTGAATCCGTGAAAATCCGAGATGGTATTTTGGAGATCGATACTATAGGAGATGCCGGCATCCAAGGAATCTGTGGGTCGGGTTTGATTGATTTGTTGGCCGAGCTGAGAAAATCCAATTTGATGACCGAACTCGGAGTTTACTCAAACGGAAATAATGCATACATATTTTCAGAAGATGAAAATATGGCTTTGTACCGATCCGATATTAGTGCCTTGGCTCAGGCAAAATCTGCCAACTATTGTGGGCAATATTTGGCGCTACGACATTTCGGCGCACCGATTAGTGAAATATCCAAACTGTACCTGGCGGGAGGTTTCGCAAACTACATAAATTCATCAAATGCTAGGGACATCGGCTTTATAGCCAATTTCCCCCTAAAAAAGATAGAAAAGGTAGGAAATGCTTCACTCGAAGGAGCGGTGTTAATGCTTAAATCAATCAAAATGAGAATCGAAATAGAAAAGCTAGTATTGGATATAGAGCATTTGGAATTGGAAACTATTCCGGATTTCTTCGAAGTTTTTGTCGAAGGGTGTATGTTTAATCCAATGCCGAGAGATTTAACATCAATTTAATTGCTAAATAACCTTAATGAAAGGGAGAAATAAATGGGTTGGAAAGTCCTTATTACAGATCATGTATGGCCGACAATAGAGCCAGAGAAGGCTGTTTTAGAGGCTGCCGGAGCAGAGGTCATAGTAGCTCCTGATGGGGAGGAAGATACTCTGATTGGGTTAGCTAGAGACGTGGATGCGATCATGACATGTTTTGCAAAAGTCACAGGAAATGTAATTAGAGCCGCAGAAAATTGTGTGTCGATAGGAAGATTTGGAGTTGGTGTTGACAATATAGATGTGGGTACCGCAACCGAACTTGGCATACCCGTGACCTACGTTCCTGACTATTGCGTAGATGAAGTGTCTGACCACGTTTTAGCAATGCTCCACACCTGGAACAGAAAAATAGCCCTATTCGACCGATCAGTAAAATCTGACGGGTGGGGCCATTTGGGCCTAACGATGCGTATCAAAAGACTTAGAGGTAAAACTATTGGCATCGTAGGATTTGGCCGGATCGGACAAGCAGTAGCAGAAAAAGCCTCTGTTTTCGGCTTAAAAATATTGGCATCAGACCCTTTCACGCCTAAAGAAATAGTGGAATCTTCAGGCGGAAAATTAGTAAGTCTGGAGGCACTACTGGAGAATTCGGATTTTGTGTCCCTTCATGCACCATTGACTCCCAACACTGAAAAAATGATTGGGCCAAAAGAATTTGATTTAATGAAAGATGATGCCTTCCTCATCAATGCAGCACGAGGTCCCTTGATCGACGAAGCAGCCTTATATAAGGCCCTATCAGAGGGGCAAATAGGTGGTGCAGGTTTAGATGTCATGGTAGATAACAAACCATCAAGGGATCACCCCTTGTTGCAGTTGGAAAACATACTAATAACGCCTCACACAGCTTTCTTCTCCCAGGAATCCACGCTAGAGCTAGAGGAACGAGCAGCAAGCGAAGTCGTCAGGGTATACAGAAATAGCATGCCTGAGAACTTAGTCAACCCTGAAGTATTAGAGCATCCAAACCCCAAAAGATCTTTGGAAAACTAAATTCTAGATCATCGATACGCTCTGACCACCATCAATTACGATACATGAACCAGTAATTAGTCCCGATCGATCGGAGGCAAGATAGGCAACCAAATCTCCAAGTGGTTCAGGCCAGCCAAACCTACCAAGAGGCAAATTTTCCTTTATAAAGTTTTCTACGACTTGCGGTGAATTGTCATTTTGGAAACGTTCCCATGAGCCTCCAGGGTGTTCAATTGAACCAGGGGCTATGGAGTTAACCAGTATTCCATCTTTAGCCAAGGAAATTGCCGAATGTTTAGAAACAGCAATTAATGCTGCTTTTGCCGACATGTAAGATATATTTCCACCGTATTCTCTTCCCCAAATAGAAGCAATATTAATAATCCTGCCCCAACCATTACTTCTCATAGGCGGTATGACATGTTGCATCAACTCAAAGGCTCCGAAAACATTTAAATCAAAGGTGCCTTTAAGATCTTCTAAGGGGGTTCCATTAATATCATCTTTGGATCTGGTGCCACCTGCATTATTTACAAGAATATCTATAGGTCCGAGGGCCTCAACTACGGCGGTATGCAAATCCCCTATCTTCCCAGTATCAGATACATCAGCAACTATACCCACACAGGTTGCTCCAGTGTCCTCAATTTCCTTTACCGTCGCCTCTAATACATTTTTTGTTCTACCACATATCGCAATACTTGCCCCTTCTCTAGCTAAGGACAATGCGCTTTCTCTTCCCAAACCTCTACTACCACCAGTTACCAAAGCAATTTTTCCGGTCAGTCCTAAATCCATATTAATCACCCGCTTTATTGTGTTTTACATCTAGAAGATACAATTCCCCTAAGTTTAATACATTAATTTCTTGACTACAGGAATGGGCTAACTTAACATTCAATCCTGTTATGCTCCTTGATTTACACACTCACTCAGTTGCATCGGACGATTCCAGAGCAACAGTAGAACAATACATAAAATGGGTTAATGTGCTCCGAAGAAAAGGCAAATCAATAGATGGATTTGTTTTGACAGAGCACAGACAATTCGACCACGATGTGGACTATACTAACTTAGCCTCAGATGACGGAATAGTCATTTTAAAAGGGGCTGAATTAGACACAGACACAGGGCATTTCCTCGTTTACGGAATCTCAGAACAAATTACCGAAAATTTGAATTTCTCAGATGTTAACATGAGTGCACAAAACCTAGTCGATATTTGCGACACTTATGGAGGAATAGCTATTCCAGCTCATCCAGGCCGAGCTGGAATAGGATTTGCTGAATATTTAGATAGTGGTGTAACCGGTTTCGAAACGGTGAAATCTGTCGAACAGCTCAACGGGTCCAACAGGCCAGGGGAAGGAGAAAAAGCAGAATCCCTGATTAAAGCAAAAGGGTATTTAGGAACAGGAGGAAGTGACGCTCACATAGTAAGTGCGATAGGTATCTGCATGACGAATTTTGACAAAGAAATAAAGAATGAATCTGATTTAGTCCAGGAATTAAGAAATGGCCGGTTTACCGCTGTAAGACTTGAATCCTGACCGTAGATTTTGGAGTAGTGAATGACGACAGATGAAGGAATCGTATACGACAGAAGTTTGCTTGGGGTGGAAACACATATTGGAACTTTCGAGCTTACCAGGGAAATGCTATTAGGATTTGCGAAATCAACAGGTGAAACCAATCCAAGATACCTGGGAGACGATAATGGTGCCGGCGATATAGTAGCTCCACCAACAATCTGCAATGTTTTTGTTTCGGGAGTGTCCAGACCTGACATAAACCTTGAGTTTGGGGAAATAGGTT
>CEWR01092426.1_pt1 | contig 31308 bp, 27 predicted proteins | sample 356321 | NCBI WGS metagenome assembly CEWR01 (sample SAMEA2621551, study PRJEB7988) | marine metagenome | biome: marine biome (ENVO:00000447); feature: mesopelagic zone (ENVO:00000213); material: "saline water (ENVO:00002010), including plankton (ENVO:xxxxxxxx)" | depth 790 m
TGACTGTTGACTGTTCGTATTTGTAAAAATAGTATTATTTTTTCTTTACAACAGTTTCTTTTTAATAAACAAAAAAGGGATTGCAGCAATTGCAATCCCTTTTATCATATGATAATAGTATAAACTATTTCTTCTTTTTTGCTTCTTTTTTCATTTGCAAGTTTTCTAATAATGTTCCACCAATCCAGTAAGGAACAACAAAAGTCAACAAGAATATTAACAACCAGAAACCAGCTGTAAATACAAAAAGAAATAATAAAAAACCTAAATATTGAGAAACGTCCATAATAATTTGTCTGTGATTATATTATGTAACAAAAATAGTATTTTTTTCAAAGTATTACTGTTTTTTTTAGCATAATTTTTCATACTAATAAAAGAGTAAATCATCTTTAAAAACTCTTTATTTTTCAAGGTCAAAACTACACATTTCCTTATATTTGTACAACTTCTAAAAAAAAGGCTGAAAAAGAGAATATTCAGGCTTGTAAGAGCCCATCATACTTGAAATAAAACAATAAAATTATGAAATATAGAATTGAAAAGGACACTATGGGGGAAGTACAAGTTCCTGCAGATAAATATTGGGGTGCCCAAACAGAACGTTCAAGAAACAATTTTAAAATCGGTCCTTCAGGAAGTATGCCTTTGGAAATAGTATACGGATTCGCATACTTAAAAAAAGCAGCAGCACACGCAAACTGTGAATTGAATGTATTAGCTGAAGACAAAAGAGACTTAATATCTGCTGCTTGTGATGAAATATTAGCTGGAAAACATGATGATCAATTTCCTTTGGTTGTATGGCAAACAGGTTCTGGTACGCAATCAAACATGAACTCTAATGAAGTCATTGCTAACAGAGCTCAAGAATTAGCGGGTCGTGTTATTGGTGAAGGAGAAAAAGCAATTCAACCAAACGATGATGTAAACAAATCACAATCTTCTAACGATACCTTTCCAACAGGAATGCATATTGCAGCTTACAAAGTTGTTGTAGAGAATACAATTCCTGGAATTGAGCAGTTAAGAGATACCTTAAAAGCAAAATCTGAAGCATTCAAAGATGTTGTTAAAATTGGACGTACCCACCTTATGGATGCGACTCCTTTGACAATCGGACAAGAGTTTTCTGGTTATGTATCGCAATTAGACCATGGTTTAAAAGCTTTAAAAAACACATTGGCACATTTGTCTGAATTGGCTTTGGGTGGCACTGCTGTGGGAACAGGATTAAATACTCCTGCTGGATACGATGTATTGGTCGCTGCAAAAATAGCTGAATTTACAGGATTGCCATTTATTACTGCTGAAAATAAATTTGAAGCTTTGGCGGCACATGATGCAATTGTTGAAACGCATGGTGCATTAAAGCAAATCGCTATTTCTTTAAACAAAATCGCAAATGATATCCGTATGATGGCTTCGGGACCTCGTTCAGGTATTGGTGAGTTGATTATTCCTGCAAATGAACCAGGGTCTTCTATTATGCCCGGTAAAGTGAATCCTACACAATGCGAAGCAATTACAATGGTCGCTGCTCAGGTCATGGGGAACGATGTTGCGATTGGTGTTGGTGGAATGCAAGGACATTACGAATTGAATGTATTCAAACCAGTTATGGCGAAGAACTTAATCGAATCTGCTCGTTTGATCGGAGATGCTTGTGTGTCTTTTGATGTAAACTGTGCTGTAGGGATTGAGCCTAACTATGAAGTAATTGAAACCTTATTAAACAACTCATTGATGTTAGTAACGGCTTTAAACACGAAAATCGGATACTACAAAGCTGCAGAGATTGCTAATACTGCGCATGCAAACGGAACTACTTTAAAAATTGAAGCAGTACGTTTAGGATATGTTACAGAGGCTCAATATGACGAATGGGTAAAACCAGAAGACATGATTGGAAGTTTGAAATAATATTTCTATCAAAATAATTATAAGGGTGTTGATTCATTTCAGCACCTTTTATTTATGGCCTTTCTTTAGATAATGTATATGAGCGTTTCCTTGAAAAAAATGAAGGTAGGGACTTTACCTCTCGCTTTTGTGCCGAAGACTTCGCTCCTCTTAATCTCCAACAAAAAGAGTTCAAACAAAGACGCAATCCCTAACGCAACTTCTCGATACAATTTCTCGTACCTCAAAATCACTCGAAGTGACAAGTTATAGAATGATTTTTTTAAATCTTATATAAAACAAAGAGGCTTAACCTTTCAGTTAAACCTCTTTTTTCTATTTTAATACCTCTTTGGAAAAGACTATTATTCTTGTTTTTGAAAATATTGAGGAATCAACTCTTTTAATTTTTCTACTGTTTCAGAAACAGTTAAATCGCTCATTCCTCCAGAAGCATTTGCGTGACCTCCTCCCTTAAAATGTTCTTTTGCCAAAACATTTACCGGATTTTCAGCCCCCTTAGATCTAAAAGAAATTTTCATAATTCCATCTCGCTCAGTAAATACAATCGCAGCTTTCATTCCTTTGATAGACAAAATCAAATTTGCCAAACTATCAGTATCTCCTTTTTTGTAATTGTACTTCGCAAGTTCTTCTTTTGATAAGGAAATTAGTGCAACATTATAAGCATATAAGATTTCTAACTTTTCACTCATTGCATACCCTTGCAAACGTAAACGACTCTCTGTATTATTGTCACTTAATTTTTCGTGAATTAAATGATGTGCTACACCTGCTGCTAAAATTTTAGCTAAAATCTCATGTGTACGTGGCTTTACAGAATTGAATCTAAAACTACCTGTATCGGTTAAAATACCTAAGTATAATGGTGTACCAATTTTTTCATCTAACATCTCTAAATGTCCTGATTGTTCTATTAAATCTACAACTAACTGAGATGTAGAGGAAGCTGTTGTTTCAGAAACAATTAGCGTAGGAAATTCTTCAGGATTCAAATGATGATCAATCATAATTTTCTTACAAGTCGCTTCTTCTAACAAAACTTGCATTTCTGGCCCTACACGATTGGTAGCATTGTAATCTAAACAGAAAATCAAATCTGCTTTTTGCATTTGCGTTGTTACTTCTTCAGGATTCTCTTCCATCAACAGAATAGACGTAGTATCCAACCAATATAAAAAATCTGGCGCTTTATCTGGATGACAAACAACAGCCTTTTTACCTAATTTTTCAATAAAATGAAGCAAACCTAAAGAAGAACCTATTGAATCTCCATCTGCAGATTTATGTGCGGTAATAACAATATGAGAAGCCGCTTGAATTTCTGCTTCAATTTGTTTATAAATATTCATGAAATGTATTTTTCTTAATTATTAATAATGTGGAATTGTATGTTTATTTATAAGGGGGTGTAAAGTTAGGTTTATTATAAATAACTGAAAAGGAATTTTGTCTATAGAACTCACAAAAAGTAGTATTCAATGGGACGTATCAATACATTTTTCTTCATGGCATTGCGAAAACAGTCGAAGTGACAACACTATCAAAATTGATTTAAAACCCTATCAGTTCGAGTGATTATTTTTGTAATAAAACAGAAAAAATAATTTTGTTAGAGAACACGTACAAAGAACAACTCAACTTACTATACCTAAAAAAAATAGTTCTAGAAAACTCAAACTAAGTTTATTATTAGTGCTATTCGTCAGGTATCGAAGGGTAATTATTGAAAACTGAGAAATCCTATTTACAATTACACATTCTTTAAATCATGAACCTTTCTAAAAGTCAAATTGATTCTCGGACTGTTTACTTTTGTCGTTTTTGGTAGACTATGCAACCAATGTTGCTGTGTGGTACCTTTCATAACCAGCAGACTTCCTTTCTCTAATAGGACAGTAACTTTTTGCTTTGTCTCCACATGTTTGAATACAAAATTACGTTCTGCTCCAAAACTTAAAGAAGCAATAGCCCCACTTTCATGCAATTCTTTTTCATCATCTGTATGCCAACCCATCCCCTCTTTACCAGAATGATACAAATTCAGTAAACAGGAATTGAATTGCTCTCCTGTTTTATCTTCTACCAACTTTTTTAGCCCAAGTAACTGCTCTGTAAACGGCAATGTATGCCTTTCTATATGCGCATAGGTATACTTTAATTTGTCATTCGCATAGAAAGCCATCTTTCTATCCGTAACAATTAACTTTCCGAACATCACAGAAGAATCTTTCTGCCAGGCTATTTCTTCAAGTAAGTACAAAAAGTATTGTTGCGATTCTCTTAAAGATAAAATAGGTCCGTAATAATTTACCTCTCCATCGAAAGGTAATTTATTGGCTGTGATTTCAGTATTAAATAAATCCATATTCTTTAAAAAATTGAATAGTCACACTATAATAAGCAAAATCCAACATACTCCTCATTTGACAAAATTTAATTTTTGAGATATGCTGCACTCTTCTCGTCCTGCCGACAGGGCAAATACACTTTATTCATTTCATTGAGAAAAGACTCGAAATGACAATCTATTTATTCCAACGCCCCTTCCAAATCTAAGAAAAAAGAATAATCTCTTGCGGTCTCTTTTAAAGCATCAAACCTACCTGAAGCACCTCCATGCCCGGTTTCCATATCGGTATGCATCATCAATTTATTAGATCCAGTAGAATAGTCACGTAATTTTGCAATCCATTTTGCGGGTTCCCAATACTGTACTTGTGAATCGTGTAGCCCTGTAGTAATCATCAAGTTTGGATACATCAATTCCGCTACATTGTCATATGGAGAGTATGTTTTTATATACTCATAATATTCTTTGTCATTTGGATTTCCCCATTCGTCATACTCACCTGTTGTCAAAGGAATTGTTTCGTCTAACATAGTAGAAATCACATCTACAAAAGGAACCGCTGCAATAACACCATTATACAATTCTGGATTTATATTGATGATCGCTCCCATTAACAATCCACCAGCAGAACCACCCATTGCGTACAAGTGTTTTTCTGAAGTGTACTTTTCTTGAATTAGGTGTTTACTACAATCAATAAAATCTGTAAACGTGTTCATTTTACGCAACAGTTTTCCGTCTTCGTACCAGTCTCTACCTAAATATTCACTACCACGAATGTGTGCAATTCCGTATACAAAACCTCTATCTAACAAACTCAAACGAGTTGTGCTAAAACCAGCATCAATTGTATGTCCGTATGATCCATAAGCGTATAGTAAAAATGGGGTATCTGCATTGAGTTCAGTATCTTTTCTATGTACTAAAGAAATGGCTATTTTTTTTCCATCACGTGCAGGAACCCAAATACGAGTAGATATATAATTGTCTTTATCAAATTTCCCGCCTAATACTTCTTGTTCTTTTTGAATCTCTTTCGAATGATCTCTCATGTTAAAATCAATTACAGAACTTGGAGTCGTCATAGAATTGTAACCATAACGAATTACTTCTGTATCAAATTCAGGATTGCCATACACATAAGCAGAATAGGTCTCTTCACCAAATGGTAAATAGTAATCTTCTGTTTCATCCCATCTTTTAATACGGATTAAATTCAATCCATTACTTCTCTCCTCAATAACCAAGTAGTTCTTAAAAATAGAAATATCTTCTAATAAAACATCTGAGCGGTGTGGAATTACATCTACCCAGTTTTCCTTTGCTGTTGCCGTTATAGGTGTTTTCATCAATTTAAAGTTGGTTGCAGCATCTTTATTCGTAACCACATAAAAATGATCTTTATAATGTGCAATGCTATATTCTAAATCTCTTTCTCTTTCTTGGAAAATTGTAAATTCTCCATGAGGAGTATTTGCATCTAGTAGTTGGTATTCTGTAGACAACGTACTATAGGAACCGATTACCAGATAGTCTTGTGATTTTGATTTAGTAACATATGCTCCAAAAGTTTCATCTTTTTCTTCATATACCAATACGTCTTCAGAAACATCTGTACCCAAAACATGTCTGAATATTTTTGTGCTTCTTAATGTTTCAGGATCTTTTTGAGTGTAAAAAAATGTCGTATTGTTATTTGCCCAAACAGCACCCCCTGTTGTATTTTCTATTTTTTCTTGCGTCGTCTCTCCTGTAACTAAATCTTTGACATACAAAATATATTGTCTTCTACTAATTGTATCAACACCATATACCACTTTTGTATTGTCAGGACTTATAGACAAACCACCTAACGTATAATAGTCATGACCTTCAGCCATTTTGTTCACATCAAACAACAACTCTTCTTCAGCTTCTAGGTTATCCTTTTTACGAGTATAAATAGGATATTGCATTCCTATCTCAAACTTGGTACTATAAAAATATCCGTTCTTTTTGTATGGCACAGATGAATCGTCTTCTTTGATTCGTGCTTTCATCTCTTCAAACAAATCTTTTTGAAACCCTTCTGTATGTTTCATTTCAGCATCAAAAAAAGAGTTTTCATCTTTTAAGTAGTTTAAAACTTCTTGCGTCTGTTCGTCAGGATTTTCTGCAGTCTTCTGAGCATCTGTCAAACGCATCCAATGGTAATCATCTATTCTTATATCACCATGGTTTTTAAAAGTGGTTGCTAACTTTTTTGCTACTGGAATATTTGTGCTTATTTGTGTCATATTATTTTTATTACAAGAGAACACAAAAATAAGATTTATAAGCACCAAAATTGAATTTATTTTATACATTTATATATGTTTTGTTCACATTAAAGTTTTAGGAAAAATAACACTAAAAAACACTCTTTATGAAAAAAGATACGACACTACTACTTACGGAATTAAAAGAAACTCAAACAAAAATTATATCAAAAAAAGAACATTTAAGAACTGTTTTTATTGATGGACAATCTGGAAACGGCAGCGTTGTGGCTACCATCACCGGAAATAAACAAATAGTAAATATTGCTATTGATGAGAGTCTGTTGTCTAACAAAACAGCATTAGAAGAACATTTAATTATTGCCTTAAATGATGCTATGAACAAAGCATCTCAATTAAGAGAAAAGGAGATCACTGCAATTAAAGAAAAAGGATTCCCCTACTTAAAAGAATTTTAGAAAGAACATATTATTTCAACACCTCTAAAACTAGCTTGTAAATTTTATCAAACTGGGCTTCTCTAGTCAAATTAGAATTGTCTATTTCTATCGCATTATCCGCCTTCACGAGCGGAGAATCTTTGCGCGAAGTATCTTGAGCATCGCGAGAAGTGACATTTTCTAAAACATCTTCATAGGTTACATTGTCTCCTTTTTCTTGCAACTCATCAAACCTCCTTTGGGCACGTGTTGCTGCAGAAGCATTCATAAACAACTTGAGTTCTGCCGAAGGAAAAACAACAGTACCTATATCTCTTCCATCCATTACAAGACCTTTGTCTTCTCCCATTTTTTTCTGAATATCCACCAATTTTGCACGCACCTCAGAAATAGAAGCAACCTTACTTACATAGTTTGATATTTGCAATGAGCGAATTTTGGATTCCACGTTTTCACCATTCAAATAAGCTTCTCCAAAACCAACCTCATCATTGAAAACAAACCTCAATTGAATTTTATCTAAAAGACTTATTAATTTTTCTGAATTGAAATGCTCTTTATCGATACAATTATTTTCAAAAGCGAACAAAGCTACCATACGGTACATCGCTCCAGTATCCACATAAATATATCCCAGCTTTTCAGCCAATTGTTTTGCAACCGTGCTTTTTCCTGTAGAAGAATACCCATCAATAGCGATGATTATTTTTGCCTGTTCCCTCATTATATAAAAGTAATTGTATTATTTTAAATCAACCACCAGACTAAACGTACTTGCGTTGGCACCTGGATGTAATTTGGTCATTGCATAATTAAAATGCAAATTTTGTAAGTTGATTCCAAATCCATAAGAGAAACCTGTGGATCCACTTACATCATTAATGCTCAACTCTTTTGCACGTCTAAAATTATATCCTCCACGAAGTGTGATTTTTTTATCATGAAACAATTCAAAACCAAACACCATGTGACGCGTCGCATTGTCTAAAAAAGAAATCTCTTCACTAATTCTGTCTCCTTCAATGTCAATTGTCTCATTCGAAGGATTCGATACAGTAACATTCCATTGCTGCAAGTCTTCAATATTAAAATACCATTTTAAAGGCAAGTGTTCTAAACTAGACGAGACTCCAAATGTTACTTGAAAGGGCAAAAACTCTTTTGTACCATCATATGATTTTAACTGAGTTCCCATATTTCTAAACACCATAGAATACAAAGTCCTATTATTACTGCTGCGCAATACTACAGATAAATCGGCAGCTATTCCAACTGATGAATAGGTGTCAATCAAAGAATTAATAAATTTCACATTCGCTCCTAAAGTAATATTTCTACTTATTATTGGATAAGCATACCCAATATTCAGTGCTAAATCATATGCCCTAAAATCTCCCGTAATTGTACCATCTTCATCTGCTCTGATAAAAGACCCATAATCTAAATACTGAACTCCACCATAAAACATTCCTAGCATATCATTGATATCTGTAACAAAACTAACAGAACCCAAAGAAATTCCGGCTAAATAGGAAGTGTAATTTGTAGAGAATTGATTTTCCATGGTAGAATCAATCATAGCTGCATTCCACATAGGAATATTTACATCACCTTCAATGGTATTGGCAGCACCACCTAAAGCAATTTGTCTCGCTGAAGTAGGTAAATTTAAAAACAGATATACTTTTTCACCCCCAACCTGAGAAAACCCCAGAAAGCTTGAAGAAAACAAAAAGATAAGTAATAGGTTTTTCATTAATAGGCTTAATTCGACTTACTTCTAAATAAGAACGTAAAAATACTATAATATTTTATAAAAATTAATATAATTATTAGATTCATTCAAGACAGCACAATTATTCTCGATTTTTTTTAAAAAACCCCCTTCACACCTACACATAATTCTATAAATTAAGAACACTACTCAAAAATAAAAATCTATTTTTGCAATATGAATCATCAGGATACAATCGTTGCTTTGGCAACCGCTTCAGGAGTTGGCGCTATCGCCATCATTCGTTTGTCAGGAGACCAAGCAATTAAGATGGCTGATCGCTTTTTTACATCTATAAAAAATAACAAATCTTTGTGCGACCAAAAATCGCACACCTTGCATTTGGGACATATTATAGACCAAGGAAGAACGATTGATGAAGTATTGGTTTCAGTTTTTAAAAACCCGAATTCATACACAGGAGAAAACACAATTGAAATTTCTTGTCACGGTTCTAGCTATATCCAACAAGAGATTATTCAGTTATTTATACGAAACGGCTGCAGAATGGCCGATCCAGGTGAGTTTACATTGCGTGCTTTTTTAAACGGAAAGTTAGATTTAAGTCAGGCCGAAGCAGTTGCAGATTTGATTTCTTCTGATTCTGAAGCTTCACATCAAGTAGCCATGCAACAAATGCGTGGTGGTTTTTCTAATGAAATTAAATTGTTACGTGAGCAGTTGTTGAATTTTGCTTCTTTAATTGAGTTGGAATTAGATTTTGCTGAAGAAGATGTAGAGTTTGCAGACCGTGCTGAGTTTAAAAAACTAATCGCTAGAATTCAATTGGTATTAAAACGTTTGATTGATTCTTTTGCCGTTGGAAACGTAATTAAAAACGGAATTCCTGTTGCTATTGTAGGGGAACCCAATGTAGGGAAATCTACACTATTGAATGCTTTGTTAAATGAAGACCGTGCCATTGTTTCTGAAATTGCTGGAACAACACGTGATGCGATTGAAGATGAAATAATTATTGATGGTGTTGCTTTTCGATTTATTGATACAGCAGGAATTCGTGAAACAAAAGATATTGTTGAGAGCATAGGAATTAAAAAAACATTTGAAAAAATTGGTCTTGCTCAGGTTGTTATTTATTTGTTCGATTTATCGAGTACCAAGTACCAAGTATCAAGTATCAAGACAGAACTTGAGTCTATTAAAAACCAACACCCTCTAAAACAGTTGATTGTTATCGGAAACAAAGCGGATACGATTTCAGAAGAAAAACTGAATACTTTTAAAAAGGACATTCCTGAATTGATTGCGATCTCTGCCAAACAAAAACAAGGCATTGAAACAATGACCAATCAGTTGACTTCTTTGATAAATACCGGTGCATTGCATAACAATGAAACGATCGTAACCAACTCGCGTCACTATGATGCTTTGCTAAAAGCTTTGAATGAAATTAATAAGGTAGACGAAGGAACTCAACTCGGAATTCCTAGTGATTTACTAGCCATTGACATCCGTGAGTCTTTGTATTATTTTGGATTGATTACGGGTGAAGTTACCAATGATGAATTGCTAGGGAATATTTTTGCTAATTTTTGTATTGGGAAGTAGCTTCGAGTGCCTCAGCTACCGGGTGCCTTCGAGTGCCTCAGGCACCGATTAGTAGAAACGCATCGATGGCTGAGGCACTCGAAGCCAGGAATTAAAATGTGTGTATCAACTAATAGATGTGCCTTCGAGGGCCTCAGGCACCGAACTCAGAGACGTAACGGTGGCTGAGGCACCGGTTAACAGAAACGCATCGGTGGCTGAGGCACTCGAAGTCACTCCTTTAAATCTCTATATGCCATAGATAATATTGGTAATTAATTAAAATCACCCTGTATCAAAGCTTCTTTTTTCTTCCTACTCCAGCCTTGTATTCGTTTTTCTCTATAAAACGCTTCATCAATTCGTGTAAATTCTTCTAAGTAAACGAGTTTTACGGGCAACCTTTTTTTCGTGTGATTCGCTCCTTCCCCTTTTTAATGTTGTTGCAAACGAAGTTCAATGAATTTGGTACTTCCTGTATAGTACCTAACGTCTGAACATTATAATATATAGGTAAATCCTTTCATACTTAGCAATTTTGATCTAGGCTACTAAAAATTTATGGTCTTACAATATACCTTGAAGTCAAGAACTTATATTGAATCTATTACTTTCTTTTCAATGCATCTAATGTGTTACCATCCTTGTCTTTCCATCCTATGCAAACGTTGTATCTTCTTGCCAAAACCGTTGCTGCGGAAGCACTCACTGAATCAAAAACATAGTCTGATTGAAACACCAATACATCCTTTTATTCGATAGATACACGTCTCATTTAAACGTACGTCAACTTAAGCTAGTAAATAAAATGATTTCCTTTGAAGAAACTAGTTTTATTGGGGATATGACAGCTAAGAAACACATAAGTATTACTAAAACTTGGATACCGTTTTTTGGAAAAAACTACTCGCAGTGCCCTAATGAATAGCTCTGCTTTTATTTTAAAGTTGCTTCTAATAAAACAATACTAAAATTAGAGTTTATTGAAACGTTCTCATTTTCTACGACTACAATTTGATTTGAATAACAGTCTTTTAATTTATCCCCATTGTTAAATATAGAAGAAACATAGATTCGTTTTTCACCGATAGGTAAATTAATACCTACCACCACTTTGTCATTGTTTCTAACTCTAGAAAAAACCAATCCTCTATCCTCAGAAATTAGTTGATGCTTTCCTGCTCCTACTGCCATGTGATTTGCTCTAAACTGACCAAGTTTTTGCCAATGCTTTAAAATACTTTGGGTAGGTTTATCAGTATCAATAGCCTTCCAATTCATAAAAGAACGTAAAGTTGCATCTCCAACAGTATCCTCTACAATCAAATCCCTTGCCGATTCGTCTCCATAATACACTTGTGAGGTTCCTGGAGTTAACAACAGCATCGTTGCTGTTTTATAAGGCATTTTTCTTTTCTTATCAAAAGGTTGATCATCATCGTGAGAAGTCAAGTAGTTTAGAACACCATATCCGTTCAGTTCATTTTGAAGAATTGTATCATACTTTTCAAAAACATCATTTTCTGACATTTCCTTTGCATTCCATTTGAACTCGAAGTTGATCAAACTCCTAAATGATTTGTCAAAATAATCAACCTGTTTGTCTCCAAAATCAAAAGTTTTCCCTCCTGAAATCCCATAACCATACACTTCACCTACTAGATAAAAATTGTTGTTATCTAACACTTTCTCGGGGTTGTTCTTTTTATATACTGCAAAAGCAAGATCACATTCCACCTTAAATTCTTGCCAAACATACTCCTCTGTATGTTTTACTGTATCTACTCGAAAGCCATCAATTCCAAATTCAGTAATACAATCTGTAAGCCACTTTATGATATAAAAACGGGGTGCTCTTGGATATCCTGTTCTACTAAAAAACGCATCTAATTCTTTGACTTCTTGTTCGTACCGCCCTTCAAGTTTCCACTTTTTAATTAATTGAGGGGGCAATGCAACGTTTTCATTACTTTCAGTTTTAATGTCAGGTAGATTCTCTACCAACGTACATGTAACTGTATTTTTGTAATTATCATAGGTACATTTTGGACCCGTTCGTACCCAATCTGAAGGCCAAATAGGATCTTGCCCCGTTACAGGGCCTCGATGGTTGATAACAGCATCTAACAAAACACGAATTCCGTTTTCATGTGCCGTTGCAACCAACTCTTTTAAATCTTCTTTCGTTCCAAAATTTGGATCAATGGCAGACCAATCTTTTGTCCAGTAACCATGATACCCATAAGTCAAACCAGATCCGTCATCTGTTCCTCCATGAATTTGTTCCATAATGGGTGACATCCAAATGGCATTGATTCCTAACTTGCAAAAATAACCTTCTTTTATTTTTTGCGTAATTCCTTTGATATCTCCACCTTCAAAACCCCGTAATTTTCCAGTTTCTTTGGTTCTATTAAAGTTGACATCGTTGGTTGTATCTCCGTTATTAAATCTATCTGTTAGTAAAAAATAAATATTAGCTCCTTCCCAAACAAACTCTTTTGTTTTCATGTACATCTTTTTTTTATTGGGCTTTAGCAACAACTAATAAGTGTTTTTACTTCTTGACTTTTAAAATAAAGGATTCTAATGGCTTTACATCTACTCTCACTCTTGCTTGGTCGTTTTTAACCAGCAAGGTTGATGTATATTCTTTATACAATTGATCTTCTACGATATATGCACCGTCTTTTAAATTCCATTTTTCAATAACATCTCTAGGCAGTCCCAATTCGAAACCATAAGTGTGCTCTGCATTAAAATTAGAAACAACAATTAATTGCTCATCCTGACTCCAACGTACAAAAGACAGCACATTTTCATTATACCACTCAGTATGATGACGATTGAATTGATGGATATCTTGATATGCTCCCATCAATGCATCACTTTGTATGGTAAAGTTTAACAATCGTTTGTAAAAATCTCTTAATTCCAATTCTTCTTTAGTCGATTGACCACCATCATACTTCTTTTTATTTACCCACCTCTGAAAAGTTGGAACTCCCACATAATCAAAAATAGAAGTTCTAGAATCACTTCCAAAACCTGCATTTTCTGCCCCAGGTTCTCCTGTCTCTTGACCGAAATAAATCATCGTTGGAGCTGTAGAAATTACTGTTGAAACCACCATTGCTGGTTTTGCTTTCTCCGCACTTCCAGCAAATTCAGGACTTGCAATTCTTTGCTCATCATGATTTTCTAAAAAGTGCAACATATTGTGCTCTATATCTTTTAAGTCTTCTTGAATTGGCGGAATATAATCTGTGATTCCGTGCCCCTGCATGATTCCTTTTAGGGTGTCATACAGCTGAACTTTGTCGTACAGATAATCCATTTTTCCTTTTTTTATATATTCTCTATACATGCCCGGGTTATACACCTCAGCAAGTAAAAAAGCATCTGGATTTTTCATCTTTATAGAAGAATTCATAAAGCTCCAAAACTCCACAGGCACCATTTCTGCCATGTCATATCTAAAACCATCAATCCCCTTGTCTAACCAATACAAGGCAATGTCTCTAAACTTCACCCAAGAACTCGGAACTATTTTACCTTGCCAAAACTCAAAATGTGTTTTGTAATCTTCAGTGTAAAAATTATCTGGCAATTCGTCAAAATCTTTTCTTCCGTCAGGAGAAACACCATAATTTACTTTTACTGTTTCATACCAATCATTAAAATCAGGTTTCGATAAACGAGAGCCGTTCCCTGTCCATTTTGCAGGATTTTCAACAAGCTTCGCATCTGACAAAATATTTTCCTCTCCTCCTAAAGGTTGATACCCGTGCAGAAAATTAGGCACTTCAAAAGGCGTATTTGGTACATAATAAAAATTGTTATGTACATCATATTCTACTGAAGTATCATCATCAGCACCAAAATCTTTTGTTCCTTTGGGATTGGTAAGACTTTCGTAATTTCTAGCAACATGATTCGGTACAATATCAATAATTACTTTTAAATCATTTTTATGAGAACGTTTGATTAAATTTTCAAATTCTTGCAAACGATTTTTAACGTTTACTGCCAGATCGGGGTTCACATTGTAATAATCTTTTACTGCATAGGGAGAACCAGCGCGCCCTTTTACAACTGCAGGGTCATCGTTAGAAATACCATATTCAGTATAATCCTTGATTACATCATGATGTGGAACACCTGTATACCAAATATGCGTAACCCCTAACTCTTTAATTTCAGTTAATGCTTTGTTCGTAAAATCTTTAAATTTCCCGACCCCATTCTCTTCAATCGTTCCCCAAGGTTTATTTGTGGTATTTGTATTCCCAAACAGACGCGTGAACACATGGTACACTACTGTTTTTTTCTTTGATGTATTGATGCTCATACTTGTATTTATGTTTTTTCTGTGTTCTATATATTCTCATAGAGAAAATCAAAAAGAATAACATGTATCCCTTTTTTCACAATTGATTATTTATGTTACTTATTATCCATAAGCGCTCGCAAAAGAAACTTCAGAAACACCTTTTCTGTATGCTAGAATACAGAAAATAAATTATTTAGGGGATACAGTAACTATTTCTCCATTCACTAATAGATTTATTTCTTGTCTTCCATCCAACTCAAAACTAGCGCCCTCTTGCGTAATACTTACCGTAATAACTTGATTTCTAAAATTTACTTTGAAGGAATAAGAATCCCATTCTTTAGGAATTTTTGGAGCAAAAGAAAGGGTGTTTTTTTGTACTCTCATTCCTCCAAAACCTTCAACAATACTCATCCAAGTTCCTGCCATCGAAGTAATATGCAATCCTTCTTCTACTTCCTGATTGTAATCGTCTAAATCTAAACGTGACGTACGTAAATAGAAAGTATACGCTTGATCCATTCTGTCTAACTTTGCAGCTTGAATACTGTGTACACAAGGAGAAAGAGAACTTTCATGTACTGTAAACGGTTCATAGAAATCGAAATGGCGTTCTAATTCTTCGGTAGAAAAATTATCTTCGAACATATAGAAACCCTGCAAAGTATCAGCTTGTTTGATATATGGAGAACGTAAAATTCTGTCCCAACTCCATTTTTGATTGATCGGCCTTTGACTGGTATCTAAATTTGCAACGGTGATCAGTTCTTTGTCCAAAAATCCATCTTGCTGTAAGAAGATTTTATTTTTTTCAGAATAAGGGAAATACATGTTGTCTGCAACGTTTTTCCATTCAGACAATTCCTCATCAGAAATCGTTACCTTTTCAAGGATTCTATTGTAATCTGAGACATAATCGGTTTTCACAACTTCAATATTCTCTAAGGCATAATTGATACACCATTTGGCAATATAATTTGTGTAGAAATTGTTGTTGATGTTATTTTCGTATTCATTTGGACCTGTTACACCCAAAATCATGAATTTCTCTTTGTCCGCTGAATACGTTGCTCTTTGATACCAAAAACGAGCGATACCAATCAATACTTCCAATCCTTTTTCAGGAATATAAGAATAATCATCTGTAAACCGATAATAGTTAAAAATAGCAAAAGCGATGGCTCCATTTCTATGAATTTCTTCAAAAGTAATTTCCCATTCATTATGACATTCTTCACCGTTCATGGTAACCATTGGATACAATGCTGCCCCGTTTTTAAAACCAAGTTTCTCTGCGTTTTCAATAGCTCTATCCAAATGATTGTATCGATATTCTAATAAAGTTCTTGCAACAGACTGCTCTTTGGTTGCCATATAAAAAGGAATACAATAGGCTTCTGTATCCCAATAGGTGCTTCCTCCATATTTTTCACCAGTAAAACCTTTTGGGCCAATATTCAACGAAGCATCCGTACCTAAGTAGGTTTGATTCAGTTGAAAAATATTAAAACGGATTCCTTGTTGTGCTTTTACGTCACCTACAATAGTAATGTCTGACATGCTCCAAATCTGAGCCCAAGATTTTTTTTGCATCTCTAACAATGTATCAAAACCAATACGTACCGCTTTTTCTAAAGCTATTTTTGCCGCAGCAACCAATTCTTTTTTATCATGATTCCTATCAACTACATAACCTCCAAACTTATGAATGGTAAATGTTTGATTTTGTTTAACTACTTGTTCGTAAGAGCAAGATGTATAATTTGAAGATTGTTCATTGTTACTAATTATTTTCACCTCGTTATTGTCTAGAAACAATCTAGACTCCATAAAGGTGCACGTATAAAAATGTGTCTTCATCGTTCTTGCTTGCACAAACGATTGCTTGTTCTTTTGAGAGACTTCTAAAACATCCCAAAATTGATCATCCCAATTGGTATCTTCATTCGTAATTCCGGCATCTATATACGGAGTATATATAATTTTCGCATCGGAATTTAAAGGAGTTACATTGTAATTAATGGCTCCAATTGCATCCAACTCTAAACTTAAGAAACGTTTTGTATCTACTTTAATTTTAATCCCGCTTTCTAAAACAGCTTCAAAACTTCTAGACAACCAACCTTCTTTCATGTTGAGTTCTCTTTTAAACTCAGCTACTTCTTTACAAGTATGCAAATCTAGTTTTTCATCATTGATAGAAACATGTATCCCAATCCAATTTGGAGCGTTTAACACCTTTGCAAAATATTCTGGATAGCCATTTTTCCACCATCCAACACGTGTTTTATCTGGATAATAAACACCTGCAATATAACTTCCTTGAAACGTTTTCCCCGTATAGTCTTCTTCAAAATTTGCACGTTGCCCCATGGCTCCATTACCAATACTAAATAAGCTTTCTGATGATTTTACCGTTTCTGCATCAAATCCTTCTTCTAGAATTGACCATTCGTTTGGTTGTATATAATCTTGATTCATTTTTATTCTTTTGAAAAAGAAGCGAACTGATTTTCTGTTAGAATGCTTCTGGTTGTATTATTTATTTTTTTTATGGCTGTCATTTTTCGGAAGGGACAGCGAAATTCGTCATTGTGAGGAAGCAACGACCGAAGTAATATCAGCCGATGTAGCCTTCTCTTATTTCCTTATAAATTTTCAATAAAACTGGTACTCATTTCAGTAAAATCATTAAAGTTAAAGTGTGCTTTAGAAAGCACCTTTTTATCTCCAATACCGATACTTACCATTTTTGCAGCATTTGCAGCTTCTACACCTGCCACAGCATCTTCAAATACAACACAATCCTTAGGATCTACTCCCAAGTGTTCTGCTGCAAGCAGAAATACTTCTGGATCTGGTTTTGCTTTTGTAACATTATTCCCATCTATAACAGCATCGAAATAATGTAATAAATTGACCTTTTCTAAAATTGGTTGCGCATTTTTACTTGCTGATCCCAATGCAATTGGAATATTTCTTTCTTTTAAAAAAGCCAATACTCTTGGGACATCTGGAAGAATTTCTGACGCATCCATATTTTCTATATACTCTAAATAGTCTACATTTTTTTCAACCATCCAAGTATCAAACTCTTTTTGTGTTGCTTTTCGATTGCCTATTTCTAATAAAATATCTAAGCAACGTTTTCTACTAACTCCTTTGAATAATTCGTTTTGCTCTTCTGTAAATTCGAAACCTAATTGGTTCGCTAATTTTTTCCAAGCTAAATAATGATATTTGGCAGTGTCAACTATAACACCATCCAAATCAAATATAAATCCTTTTTTCATCTACTCTAATTTTAATTTTGAAATAACAATGAGTAGAGATAAAATCTAACTAGCATTTATACCAACTCCTTAAATATTAGCTCTACTCACTTTAATTTATAAATCAACTCTTAATAACTAATTGCGATAACTTTCATTGTAATAATTGTTCTTTTCACTACTAATGGCAATATCTAATTGACAGCAACCAAACTAGCTATAATTAGTGATATAACAAAGTTAAAGATATCATAAATAGAGCTAATTTTATCCGATATTTACATTTAGAAAAGCCTATCAACTTATATTCACTTTTTATGAGAATTAAATATTTAATCATCATTATTTTATTTGGTTTCGTCTTATGGTCATGCAAAGTAATTGGAATACTAGAAAACAGTGAGAATTTAAATAACAAACAGGTTTATAAGACTCCGATTTCTTGTGAGACTCCTTCTTATAAAACAGGTGAAATTGTATCTCATACCTACTATAATTTGCAATATGCAGAACAACACGAACAGGCATATTGGGTTTCATATATATTATATCCAGACTTTTTAGTAAAAAATGCAATACGGAAAAACCGTTTTAAAAAAGATCCAAATGTTACAACAGGTTCTGCAAGTCTTAAAGACTATAAAGGAAATGGATTTGACAGAGGGCATTTAGCTCCCGCTGGTTCTATGATTTACAACCAACAAGCGATGGATGAAAGTTTTTATATGAGTAATATGAGTCCACAGCACCCTGGTTTTAATCGTGGTGTTTGGAAACGGCTTGAAAGCCAAGTTAGAACTTGGGCACAAGCTAGCGATTCGTTGTTTGTGGTTACAGGTCCTGTGTTAAATAATATTGATAAAACGATTGGAGAAAATAAAGTTTCCATTCCTAAACAGTACTATAAAGTGTTGGTTTGTTTTAAAGACAATGACATGCATGGAATTGCCTTTTTATTAGAACATGCCGCTAGCAAAGAATTACTCGAAACTTTTGCAGTGCCTATTGACTCTATTGAAGCATTGACTAAAATTGATTTTAACGCCAATTGGAATACAAAAATAGAATCTGAAATTGAAAAAGGAATTGAGCTAACAGCCTGGGATTTTAAATAAAAACATCCAAAAGAATTATTCTTTATATAGTAAGAAAACCAAACACTAAAAAGATATCAATAGACAGTATACAATGTAGTTACCATAATGCTTTACTAGTATCAAAAACAACCTTTATCAGTTTTTTTTCTTCTTTTGCTTAAAAATTAAATGGCGGTGCCAATAGATCCAAACCGCTTTTATTTTTCAAAAGAATACCTTGCCCTGAAATAATGTCTTTCTTTGCAATAAAATCTCCATTTGGCAAATACTCCGTTATGATAACATATTTAAAAGTAACAAGTTTATAAAGTACGTTTTGAATTTCAGCATTCGATACAAGCTGTAACACCTATCTTAAACTAACACAATCAGCAGATGGCAGCTCGTCTACTGTAATATCCAAACACTGGAATTCTAAATTTTATTTCTGATTTTTTTTATTGAATTCGATAAGATTTTCTACAATATCAATCGCAACATATTTCTTTGTCTATAGTACTAATTGATTTCCTATGTTAAAATCTCCTCATCCTAAATCACACATAGAAGAGTCGTTTTAAAAGACTTTAAAAATAAACTTAAAACGTCAATATATGGTTTCACTAATACTGAATCATGCGAACCATCTCCAGAGTAAAAGACAACCTCTCCTCCACCACATATTTTTTTTTCACATACCTTTTCCATGACATCTTTGGTTGGCCAAGTTTGTTTCTTTTTTTTGATGTTTGGCTGTTTGTTCATGTTAGGTGTATTTTATATAAAACTCTAGGAGTAACTTATTCTTAATATAGTAATAAAAAAAAATCAATATGAATGGAACATCTTAATTATAAAAAAACCGCGCCGTTTCCTCTAAATGCTGTTCAACTTATAAAACAGATTTCTAACCTTTATGAGATCAATACCATCTCCTTGAAATTGAAACATAATTGAGAATAAACTCCCTGTTTTTTAATAACATTTTTATACGCTAATTTACAACTGACAAGATAGCGATAAATGCAATTACATATTCGTATTACCTTTGAGTGTATTGCCTAATTACAAGGGTACTATTAGTGAATTCAAAAACTCCTTTAACTATTCAGAAATACATACTCAGTTAACGAAACAATACGTAATTATTGTTAGTTTTACGGCATACGTAAACTATCAAAAAATGAATTCTAAAAACATAAAAAACCTGAGACCATTAACCGTTTCTGAATTTGAAATTTTAAACAAAAACGCATCTATAATAATGTTAGATTTTCGACATCAAAATGAATTTGTCATCCAACATATTCCAAATTCTCTATTCATTGGAATTGAAGGACCGTTTGACAAATGGATGCAATTACTTATTCCAGAAAAATCAACAAAGCTATTACTGATATTACCTAAAGACACAGAGTTGGATTGTTTGAATAGATTAGAAACGCTTGGGTATACAAATATTACCGGATTCTTACAAGGTGGAATACAAAGCTGGGTTAGAGCCAATCTTCCAACAACAAACATAAATTCAATTTCAGCGAAAACTTTTGTTTTAAAAAGAGAGTCAGAAAACCTGAATAGTATTGATGTAAGAAAACTTTCTGAATTTGAAAATTCTCATATAGATGACACTACATTATGCCCGCTTCTTATTGAGAAAGAATTTACCAAGAATTTTAGCCCTCATAAAAAATACCATCTGTTTTGTGGCGGGGGATATAGAAGCGTGATTGCCATATCATATTTAATAAAACTCAACATCAAAAATATAACAAATATTGATGGTGGTTACCGAAGTATCCAAGATGTTCTGTCTAATAGCATTAAAAATTTGAACAGTCGCAGAAATATTTAACATCTTTTAACACTTTGTTTGTATATTTACGGCAAAACCTATCTAATTATGAAGAAAATAATTACTCTAGCATTTATTTGCATTTCTGTTTTTGTACAAGCACAAAACGAAATAAATACGACTACTAAAACTACAGAAGAAGCCAATAAAGTAAACCAAGAAGCAACTCCGGCCACTGAAGGAAATGCAGAAATTGAGCAACCAATAATTGTAGCTCCTGCTCAAGAGCCGCAGAAAGCTCAAAAACAACAAGAACAAACAAAGAAAAAAGGAAAAAATGAAAACGAAAAAAAATCGGCAATGCCTTTTCTTAAAAAGTTTTATTTTGGTGGAACCTTTGGAGCAACTTTTGGTAATTACACCTCTATAACTATTGCTCCAACTATTGGTTACCGCTTGCGTCCTTCTTTATACACAGGATTAAAAGTATACTATACATATTCTAAACAAAAAAGTTTTGGAAACTCTTATGAGCACCACAATTATGGAATTGGAACCTTTTTGAGATGGTTTGCTTTCAAAGACCTTTACTTACATATCGCTCCAGAAACTTACAGCTTTGACACCGTACAAATTGATGGAACTTCTGATCGTGAATGGGTTCCTTACTTATGGGCAGGAGCTGGAACTAGAAAAAGAGTAAGCAAACGTTCTTGGGTTTCTGTACATGTTTTATTTGACATGCTAAATGATAAAAACTCTCCTTATGAACAGTGGGAACCTAACGTAGTTATTGGAGCTGGAACTAGCTTCTAGCAAAGGCCTAAATAAAAATCCGCATAGAACCTTATTCTATGCGGATTTTTATTGTGTTATAATTAGGGAAGGTTTAGCTCCACTTGTTTGCTTCTATTTGACCTTCTCAAAAACTCCAAACATAAATTCTTGTGTTGATTTAAATGGAGTAGTATATAGTTCTTTTTTCAGCGACTTATTCTCAAAACTTGGATAAAAAAATGTTCCAAAGAAGCAACCAAATATTGTTGAACTTCTAACCCACTGCATTTTAAAGGAGATTTTTAAGAAAAAGTACCAATTACGATACTTCTAATAACATGTTTATTTACTAAATTTAAGTAGTCAACTTTTTTCTTTTCTAAAGTTAAGAAGTGAAATACTGCTCTGTCATGCCTAAGACCATACTTCTTTACTGGCTAAATTCATTTATGTCAGAAACAATCCTCTTTACATTCTTAGAAATATTTCCTAATCGTGCTTTCACCTTCTCTAAAGCAACCCGAGATATATCTAAAACGATGACATCACTATAACCCAAAGCTAATAATTCATCGACCAATCTACTATCACCTTCGCCTACATCAATAATCTTAGCATCTTTTGCTAGGTTTAAACGCTCAATTAATTGGAATGATACTTTCGTGATTTATTGTGTCTAACTTACCTCATCAAAATTATTGTTACCATAAACCAAATCCCAATGCTCTCTCATCAACGGCTCCATTATTGTTTTGTTTTTCGAATAAGACAGCTAACATATGACTTTACTTTCGATGAAGTTGTGTTTTCTGTGTCAAGACTGGGATAACCAACTTTAAAAAGAGACTGCTTAACTATTCCTAGCTGCTCATCATTTTGATAATTAAAAGATACAGTTGCTTTAGAAACGACTACTTCTACTTTTTCAATTCCTTCTATAGAATTCATTTTTTTCTCAATGATCCTTGCGCACCTTGTACACTTTAAATTTTGTACTTGAATTTCTGTTTTCAGAATTAGAATGTTGTTGGACAAACGAAATCCGTTGTTTTTATTCCTGCTTCTTTAATTGCCACGAGCCCACCTGCTATATCAATAAAGTTATGTATTCCTCTACTTTTTAATATTCCTGCTGCAATCATACTCCTATATCCTCCCTCACAATGAATATAAAAAGTTTCCTTTTCTGGAAATGCATCCAAATAGTCATTTAGCTTGTCTAAAGGCGAATTGATAGCAGAATCTATTCTTTCTGACACATACTCTGATTCTTTACGAACATCAAAAAAGGTTGCTTTAGAAAGCTTTTTAGAAAAGTCTTCGGCAGTTATACTTATTACAGAATCAATTTCTTTTCCTTTATGCTTCCATGATTCAATCCCACCAGATAGAATACCTAATGTGTTATCAAAACCTACACGAGACAAGCGAGTAATTGCTTCCTCTTCTTTTCCTTCCGGTGTAACCAACAATATTGCTTGGTTAATGTCTCCAATCAAAGTACCAACCCAAGGAGCAAAACGACCATTTAAACCAATAAAGATAGAATTAGGGATATGAGCTTTTGCAAACTCATCTTGCGTTCTAACATCTAAAATCAATGTGTCAGTAGCATTCGCCAACTTTTCGAATTTATTTGGTGACAAAGCATGAGATCCGGCTTTAATTATTTCTGAAATATCAGAATATCCCTCTCTATTCATTTTTACATTCAAAGGAAAATAAACTGGTGGAGGTAACAATCCATCAGTAACTTCTTTAACGAATTCTTCCTTTGTCATATCTGCACGCAGCGCATAATTATTTTCTTTTTGTTCTCCTAAAACACCTTTGGTTTCTTTACTCATGTTTTTACCACAAGCAGAACCTGCACCATGACCAGGATACAATATCAGGTTGTTTGGCAAAGGCATTATTTTATTTCGCAAACTATCAAACAATTTTTCTGCCAATACTTCTTTTGTCAAACCTGCAGTGTTTTGGGCCAAATCAGGACGACCTACATCTCCTAAGAATAATGTATCTCCTGTGAAAATTGCATGCTCCTTGCCGTTTTCATCTATCAATAAAAAAGTTGAGCTTTCCATCGTATGTCCAGGAGTATGTAAAACCTTAATTACAACGTCACCCAACATATACTCTTGCTCGTCCTTTGCTATCTCAGCATCAAACTTAGTTTCTGCATTTGGTCCGTATATAATTTTTGCTCCAGTTTTTTGAGATAAAGTTACATGACCACTAACAAAATCTGCGTGAAAATGAGTTTCGAAAATATATTTTATTCTTGAATCGTTTTTACCTGCCAACTCAATATAGGGCTGTACCTCTCTTAAGGGATCTATAATTGCTACTTCTCCATTACTTTCAATATAATAAGTTCCTTGAGCCAAACAGCCTGTATATATTTGTTCTATTTTCATTTTATATAATTTTAAAGTAACAAAGTTAGATCTTCTATAAATTTTTTAGTGTAACTAAAGTTACACTATAGTGCAAAGCGCAATACAAAAACGTTCCTTTTCTTTCACTTTTAGGCGAAAAAGATACTGAAACCGAACAACTTGTTTTCATCAATCAAAAAATCAATATCTCACATAAAATAACCAAACTAAATATGAAAAAAAAATCTATTTATACTTGAAAGATATAGACCACTTATCTGAATAATCACGTGAACTAAGTCAAACGTATTTTAGGATAAGAAAATAACAACCCATACCATTCCTGAAACGAAAATCAATAACATAAAACCTAAATAATTTCGTTTATGAGCACAAAAAAATCCTGGAATCTAACAACCAGGATTTTTTTAATTTGAAACCTCTTTGAATTTTCTATGAACAACAAGAACCTAACAACTCGTTTTCAATAATCAAAAAAACAATAATTTCAAATAAACTAATCAAATTAAATATGAAAAAAATCATTCTATTTATACTTCAAAGATACAGACTAATTCTCTTGTTAAAACCCAAAACTATGTTAAACATCTTTTATCATAACTAAAACAGCATAAAAAATACGTGAAACTAAAATCAATACACTCAAACCAAAATATTTTTTTTTGAGTATAAAAAAAGATCTATTCTCAGCTAAGAATAGACCTGTATAGAACTCTAAGATGCAAACTCTTTATCATAACGTTCCATAATAGCATCAATACTTTTTATTGAGTTCTGCAACCAGCTTAAATAAACTTCGCTATTTTCTTCTGTAGTCAACTCCCATTTAGTATCAGTCTTACGAACTCTTGTTGCAACATCTTGCAATATAATTGCTGCTGCCACAGAAACGTTCAAGCTCTCTGTAAAACCGTACATAGGCACTTTTAAATAGCCATCTGCTTGTTCCATCATCATATCCGAAACACCCTCTTTTTCAACACCAAATACAAAAGCTGTTTTTTTACTCACATCAAAGTCAGCTACAAACTCAGAAGACTCATGCGGAGTCGTCGCTATAATCTGATATCCTTTCGCTTTTATAGTATCTATACAAGCTTGTGTATTGTGCATTTTCTGATTATAACGGTGAAAGGTCATCCATTTCTGAGACCCCTTCCCTACTTGATTAGACACATACGTACTATATTTATTTTCTATTATGTGCATATCCTGAACACCAAAAACATCACAACTTCTCGTAATTGCACTAGTATTGTGTTTTTGAAATAAATCTTCCAAAATCACTGTAAAATGTCTGGTTCTATCTTTGATTACTTTTTTAAATATTTCTTTGCGCTCTTCAGTAACGCACCCTTCTAAATATTTAATCAAATGTTGTTTATTCATGTAGATTGTAAGTTCATTTAAATATAAAAATTGTGGCTTTTAGTATTGGCGTCTTCCCTCCTTTTACAGCCTTCAGTTTATTCAAGAATTTTGAAGAACAATTATATGATTCAACAGTTAGACAATAACACATATAACTACTTCTTAATCACCTCAGCAATCGAAGTGTACAAATACCCTTTGGTCATAATGCCTCCTTTTTCTATCAAATCAAACAATTCTTGATTGCGTTCTTTTGCATAGTCTTTATGTGCATAGAAATACTCTAAACTGCTATCTCCAGCATTCACACTCAGCCATTCTATCCCTGCTTTTGTTAAAAAATCTATAGAAGCATTAGATGTTTTTACCAAAATACGCTCTATCAAATTATCTTGACATTTAAATAAATTGATACTTCCTTTGGAATAATGCTCAATAAATTCTGTCTTCTTTAAAACATCATCCCAAACAACATCGCTAAAAATATTTAGTTCTTCATCAGCGACTTTAGGATTGTCTGCTTTTAATGTTTTCCATTCTGTTACATCTATTTTTTGAGAGGCCAAAAACAAAGCAAACTCTTCATGTAATTCCTCTAACTGCTCTTTTGTTAATTGTCTATATTTCATAAAACATCAATTTTAATTCACTAGTTTTTTAGATATTCTTGTATTCCAAACTCAGGGCTTGAATAGATTCCTTTTGAAAAATTAGTTAGATACTTTTTAGCGCCTTCCATAGATGCTTGCGCAAGAAAAACTACTTCTACCTTATCTTCAAACTCTTTTATTTTTTCTCCAATAGATTTTTCGTACTTATCAAACTCAATAGATTCATAGTATGTCCAGGCACAAGAGCAATCACAATCTACAATTTGAATAGTCTTATTTTGTTCCTTTGCAATACGTAACAATAAATCTTTACTTACCTTTTTTGTTGAAGTAGCTGTATACACCAACCCTATTTTTGTAAAATTAGTAACTAAAAATTCTGCAATTGGATAATCAATGCGTTCAATAGAATTATTTTTATCACAAGCAGCACCATAAGTAGAACAGGTACAAATAATTAAATCTGGATTAAATTCTTTGATCTTAGCCACCTCGTTTTCAAAACTATTATCATCTGTAAAGCCTTTATCCAAAGCATAACATAAAATATCAGCATTTACAAAATGCTTTATATCAATATTCTTGTTGAATTTTCTTACTAAATTTTCAAAGTTGTCTATATGTATACTTGAGGTATGTAGAAATGCTATCATTTTATGATCTTAATTAGTACTGCGAATATCAAACATATTCACAAGCGTAACAAATTCACTTTTTAATTTTTTTATAAAAAAAATCCACCAACTCAAAGAGTGGTGGATTTCAATAAATTGTAATTAAGAATTACTCAGAAATGATATCGAAAGTAAACTCAGCAACTACTGTTCTGTGCAATCTTGCAGCAGCTTGGTATTTACCAGTTCTCTTAATAATTCCACCAGTTACTTTGATGAATTTTTTATCGATTTCAACTCCTGCCTTAGAAATTGCCGCAGCAACATCTGTGTTAGATACAGAACCAAATAATTTAGTTCCTTCTCCTACCTTAGCAGTAATTTTAATTTCTAATGCTTTAATTGCTTCTGCTACTTTCGAAGCCTCTTCAACAGCTTTTGCTTCTTTAAAAGCACGTTGTTTTAAGTTTTCAGCTAATACTTTTTTAGCAGATCCTGTTGCTAAAACAGCTTGTCCTTGAGGGATTAAAAAGTTTCTTCCGAACCCGTTTTTCACAGCCACGATATCATCTTTGAACCCTAAGTTCTCTACGTCTTGTTTTAATATAACTTCCATGTCGTATCTACTTTATTATTTTAATAAATCTCCAACATAAGGCATTAAAGCCAAGTGGCGAGCTCTTTTAATAGCTACAGACACTTTACGTTGAAATTTCAAAGATGTTCCTGTTAAACGACGAGGTAAAATTTTACCTTGCTCATTCACTAAATACATTAAATAATCTGCATCTTTAAAGTCAATGTACTTGATTCCATTTTTCTTAAACCTACAGTATTTAGCTTCTTTTTTAGTATCGATGTCTAACGGAGTCAGGTATCTTACATCACCTTGTTTACCTCCTTTTGCTTGTTGATCAATTGACGCCATAATTCTTATTTTTTAGTAGATTTAACACGTTCTCTTCTTTTCTCAGCCCAAGCTGCAGCATGCTTATCTAATCTTACAGATAAATAACGCATAATACTGTCATCTCTTCTAAATTCAAGTTCAAATGCAGCTAAGTTTTCACCTGCTAAATTGTACTCAAATAAGTGGTAAAAACCACTTTTCTTCTTTTGGATTGGGTATGCTAATTTCTTAAGACCCCAGTCTTCTTTGTGGATCATCTTGGCTCCTTTAGAAACAAGATAGTCCTCGAACTTCTGTACTGTTTCCTTTACCTGAACATCAGATAAAACGGGATTCAAAATGAAAACAGTTTCGTAATGATTCATAATTATTGTTTTTTAAATTATTTTAAGGCTGCAAATATACGCTTATTTCCTTAGCACACAATAGCTTTATTAAAGTTTTTAAGAGCTGTTTTTGTTCTGGGTGTTTCTCCTTTGTCAACCGTGCTTTCTCTACTCGCTTTTTATGTTTTCCATAGACTTCGATAAGCTCAGTCTTCGGAAAACATAAAAGAGCTCACACAAAAAACCAATTCATAATTTTCTATACATTCTGTCTTTCGACGATAGGAGAAATCCCGCATAAGTACAGCAAACATAATTATAATTGAGTTCTAACTCAAAACGTACATTCATCGCAGAGATATCTCCTTAAATCGACATGAAAAGTTATATTGCATAAAGAAAAAACAAGAACGTTTCTCCTTTCCACAAACGTAGAGTTAGAAATCCCATACAGGTATAATCTTCCTATATAAAAGAATTCAAAAAGGGGCGTTCAATCACTATTACAAAAAAGGAATAAAATTCAATTTAAAATTTAGAATCTAAAATCTATAATTCCCTACTAACTGCTTACTTTTGCTTTAAATTAATTTATCATGCAACATATTCTAGATCGTTTTCTTACATATATCAAAATTGACACACAATCTGATCCAAACAACCCGGCCTTTCCTAGTACAGAGAAACAATGGAATTTGGCACACCTTTTAGTTGATGAACTAAAAACTATTGGGATGCAAGACGTTGCTATAGATAACAATTGCTATATAATGGCAACATTACCTAGCAACATAGACTACGAAGTCCCAACAATTGGATTTGTCGCACATATCGATACGAGTCCTGATTTTTCAGGAACGAATGTACATCCACAAGTTCACGAAAACTACGATGGAAAAGACATCGTTCTTAACAAAGAGAAAAACATTATCCTGTCACCTGATTATTTTGAAGACCTTCTGCTTTACAAAGGACAAACATTAATTACAACAGACGGCACTACGCTATTAGGTGCCGATGACAAAGCTGGAATAACAGAGATTGTTTCTGCGATGGAGCACCTACTAAAAAACCCAGATATCAAGCGCGGAAAAATCAGAATCTGTTTTACACCTGATGAAGAAGTAGGAAAAGGTGCACATTTGTTCGATGTAGAAAAATTTGGAGCCGAATGGGCATATACGATGGACGGAAGTGAAATTGGCGAATTGGAATATGAAAATTTCAATGCAGCTGGCGCGGTAGTTACAATTGAAGGAAAAAGCGTACATCCAGGATATGCAAAAGGAAAAATGGTGAATTCTATTTTACTGGGAAATCAATTTATTTCCAGACTTCCACAAGATGAAATTCCTGAAAAAACGACTGGTTATGAAGGATTTTTCCATTTACATACGATAACTGGAGATATTGAAAAAACAGTTTTGGAATACATTATTCGTGACCATGATTTTGATTTGTTCGAAAAAAGAAAAGCCGATTTTGAAAATATCGTTTTAGAAATAAACAAGCAAATCGGTGCGGATATTATTAAAGTAAAAATAAAAGATCAATACTTTAATATGAAAGAAAAGATTGAGCCCGTAATGCATATTGTAGACATCGCTAAAAAAGCAATGGAACAAGCAAACATAAGACCATTGATCAAAGCCATTCGCGGAGGAACTGATGGGTCTCAGTTATCATACAAAGGTTTGCCATGCCCTAATATTTTTGCTGGTGGACATAATTTTCATGGGAAATACGAATATGTGCCTTTAGAGTCAATGGTAAAAGCAACCGAAGTGATTGTGAATATTGTTCAGATAGTAGCTAAGAAATAACAAATTAACTATACTACTTGTAACTACTAATTCATGTCTACAACTCTTGTCATGTCGACGACAGTTGGCATCACTACTATGCGTAAGCTTTCAGCATAAAAACTTTCAACACCCCTAAGTTGCTTTACTTGTATGAGATTTCTCCTGTCGTCGAAATGATGAATAATTCTCGAAACTTTCATACCCATAATTCTTGTTATCTTGAAGCGTAAAAACACAGATTTGTTTAAATTTAAACATTTTGTTTTTTCTTGATAAAATCACACAAAAACCATTTATATTATAAAGAAAAATTTAATCTTTGCAGCAGAATAAAAACACAATTAAAATGGACAATCAATTATTATTATCTTTAGTAGAAAAATATGGAGCACCGCTTTATGTTTATGATGCAAACAAAATCGAATCTCAGTACAACAGGATGAAAAATGCTTTTTCTGGAGTTAAGAACGTAAAGATAAATTATGCGATAAAATCTAATACAAACATAAATGTGTTAAAAGTATTAAATAGACTAAACTCTGGTACTGATTGTGTTTCTATACAAGAAGTAAAATTATGTATTCATGCAGGTTTTGATGTAAAAGACATTTCTTATACGCCAAATGGTGTTTCTTACGAAGAAATTTTAGAAGCAAAAAACCTAGGTGTAAAAATCACTTTAGACAATTTATATAGTTTAGAGAAATTTGGAACAGACTTTCCAGACTACCCAGTAGCGATTCGTATGAACCCTCATGTTATGGCTGGTGGCAATGCTAAAATTTCTGTTGGACATATCGATTCAAAATTCGGTATTTCAGTTACTCAAATAGATGCTATTTTAGAAGTAGTTTCCGCTACAGGAATGAAAATTAATGGTGTGCACATGCATACTGGATCTGATATTTCTAACTTAGAGGCTTTTGTTGAAGCTACAGAAATTTTATTAGGAATCGCAAGACAATTTGACACGATAGAATTTGTAGACCTTGGAAGCGGATTTAAAGTCCCTTACAAGCCAGGTGATAACGAAACAGACTTAGAACAACTAGGTGTATTGTTAGGAAACAGTTTTAATAATTTCTGTAAAGAATACGGAAAAGAATTGACGCTGATTTTTGAACCAGGAAAATTCTTGGTTAGTGAATCTGGAAAATTTTTAGCGACTGTTAATGTCATTAAAGAAACTCCAAATATTACGTTTGCGGGTATAGATAGTGGATTGAACCATTTATCTCGTCCTATGATGTATGACGCTTACCAGCATATTACAAACATCTCTAACACCTCTAACGAAGAAGAAGAATATTCTGTAGTAGGATACATCTGCGAAACAGATACATTTGGATCAAAAAGAAATTTAGGAAAAATAACCGAAGGAGATGTATTGTGTATCCACAATGCCGGAGCTTATTGTTTTTCAATGGCATCTAACTACAACTCTCGTTTTAAACCTGCAGAAGTAATGGTCTATAATGGATCTGACTATCTTATTCGTGAAAGAGAAACGATGAAAGATATCTTAAAAAATCAAATAGACTTAAAATTCTAAAAACTATATAACTTTAAAAAAATAGCGATCTTAACAGATCGCTTTTTTCATTTTAAAATCATTTTTTTACGTTTTTTCTTATCTAACTGAAGCGTAAATATAGCATTGAATCCAAAATGTAAATTCCCATCACGGCTATTAAAATTGTTCGTGGTTTGCGTTGTAAAA
>CEWR01008047.1_pt1 | contig 31187 bp, 19 predicted proteins | sample 356321 | NCBI WGS metagenome assembly CEWR01 (sample SAMEA2621551, study PRJEB7988) | marine metagenome | biome: marine biome (ENVO:00000447); feature: mesopelagic zone (ENVO:00000213); material: "saline water (ENVO:00002010), including plankton (ENVO:xxxxxxxx)" | depth 790 m
ACCAAATAGGCAGATAATTATATTATTAATACAACTTAACATATAAAATCAATAGTTTAAATTATGACCCTCTGGTTTACCAAATAAAAACAAAACACCAATAAAATTGGTCAAACAGATTTAGCCTGAACACTTGACTAAACAGGTTCAATATAGTATTTTTGAATAAATGTCTATGCTAAATAATATTATTAGACATATTTTACTTGTTCTAAAATTATCATAAAAATGTAAGGAATATATATCAAATGAAAATTTTTAATCCTCTATTTTCTACCATAAAAACAGTGTCCGTTATTGCGCTTGTTACTACGCTCAGCGCTTGTGGTGGTAGTGACAGTGACACGACTGATACAACAGCGCCTGATATTGTGCTTAACGGTGGTGGTGCCTCTGTGACCATAACCCAAGGTGATGCCTATGAAGAGCTAGCAACCGCTAGCGATAATATAGATGGCGATCTCACCGCCAACATTGTAATAGGTGGGGATACTGTGGATGTCGATAGCATTGGCAGTTACGCTATTACCTATAGAGTCACTGATGCTGCGAATAATGTCCGTGCAGTTACTCGAATAGTTAATGTTGTTGCAGTGCCTGATATAACAATACCTACTATTACGCTTATCGGTTCGGCCACTGTGGAAATAGCGCAAGGAACAATCTATGACGAACAAGGTGCTACCGCTAACGATATTAGGGATGGCGATATTAGCGACAATGTTGTCGTAGGTGGGGATGCTGTGGATGCAGATACCATTGGCACTTACAGTGTTACTTATAATGTTAGTGATGAAGCGGATAATGAGGCGATAGAAGTTACTCGAACAATAAATGTAATTGCTGATACAACATTGCCTGTTATTACGCTTATCGGTTCGGCCACTGTGAACATAGAAAAAGGAACACCCTATGTCGATGAAGGTGCTACCGCTAACGATAATAAAGATGGCGATATCACCGACAATATTTTAGATGATGCGTCTGATGTGGATGTCGATACCGTTGACACTTACACTGTTACTTATACTGTCAGTGATGCTGCGGGTAATCCGGCTATTGCTGTTACTCGAACAGTTAATGTTACTGCAGCTGCAGTAATTGAACTGACGGGTAATTTTTCATACAGTGATGTCGCTGGTATCACTGTCGCTGGTATTAGCTATGCAACAGAGACTCAATCGGGTATAACCGATGCTTCGGGTGCATTTAGCTATGTAGATGGTGAAACAATAACCTTCTCAATAGGTGACACTGTTATTGGCGATACTGTTGATGCTGAGACTACTATCACCCCACAAGATTTAGCCACGGGTGTAGCGTTGTATACAACGACTGCCGAGGTTGGTCATATGTTATCAGGTGATGATCGCAGCCCTGAACGCTTAGCTTTCAATAAATTTCATAACATTCTTAGCTTTTTGCATACGCTTGATGAAGATGCCGACCCTGATACTAATGGCATAGTTATCGAAGCAGGTATAGCTGCCTTGTTTGTTACCGGTCAAGTTGACTTTGAGCAATCATATGTAGATTTTGAAGATAATAGAAAACTAAGATATATCACTCATGCTGCAAAGGTTGCAGGGTTACTGACTACTACTACAGCGGCTATTAAAAAAACAGGCTTTGCCATAGAGCATTTTTATAGTGCACAAGGCATTACTCATACCCTGGAAGCCAATACCAAAATAATCTTTGACGATGCACTTGATAACACTCTAGACAATGTTCAAACCTATGGATATGACCCTGTCGGCAATGTTAACAAAGCTATTGAATGGGAGTTATCGGACGATAACCCTGCAGCTGCCCCTTTAACTGACTCTTTAACTGAGGGTGGTTACGAGAAAAAATACACCTTCATTACCGACGCTAACGGTGTTGCACAAAAGTTTGTAGAAGACCAATTCGACTGGGCAGGCGTTGAGAGACCATACGAATATAGATATGACACTAACGGCAATCTATTTGAATACGATTGGGCAAAGGATGCAGTAAAGAGCTTTGTCTATGCCTACGTATTTGATGCTAGCGGTAATAGGACTGCATTTGAAAGAGCTAAGGAGCTAAAAAATGGGGACTTTAAAAAAGATAAAAACGACAAGCAATTCACCTATGCTTATGACGCTAGAGGTAACCTGACGCAAAAGGTGGAAGTTGATGAATCTTTCACTGACACTTACACTTATACTTATACTGATAGTAACGATGTAACCACTACTGCTGATGATAGTGACGGTGAAATAACACAAATCATCGGGTTTAACGATGAAGATGACCAGACCACCACTGTTATCTATAATACTGACGGTCAGCTGATCTCAGAAGCTTTAGTATCAGCTGCAGATGCCACACTAAATGAGACTACTACCTACACCTATGATGCTACAACTGGTTATCTGGAGACCCTCACGGTTGTAGATGGCGCTGCAGTGACGACTGTTACCACCCACACCTATGATGCTGCAGGTTATAAAGCAACAAGTACTGCTGTAGTTGATGATGGCATTACGGCAACCAAGAGCACCACCTTCAATTATAATGGTGACGGCTATCTGGCAACAAGCGACACTGACAAAGATGAAGACGGTACAGCAGACATGATCACCACCTTCGTATATACCGGTGACAAACTGATGTCAGAAACAGCTGTAGATAAAAATGATAGTGACAGTGTTATCGAGACCACTACCTATGAATACGTAGCCTCTACCTGGGTAGCAGTTTTGAAGAAGGTCGTTTTCAATAGCAGCGCTCGACCACAAGCTGAGCCAGTTAGTTACAACGCTCCTCCAATTAAATAAACCCGATCAATAAGGTGACACTGCTCATCTTATTGGCTTAGTTTATGATAACTAATAACGGTTAAATTTAAGATACAAGCAAAAGCCACCTCATTGAGGTGGCTTTTTTTTCGTCTCAATTTCTGAACAAATAACTAGACAAGGCAAACATATCCAATCGAGTAAATCGAACCAGCATGCGGAAAGTGGCAAGGAAGCTTGGCTGCTCGTCACATCGCTGGCAGTCACCAGTAAACTAGCCAAGCGAGTGGTAAAAATATATAAAAAAGGATGGAAACTGAAGAAGGCTATCGTGACATGAAAAGCGAGCATTATGGATTGGGATTCAACGCCAGTATGAGCTACAAAGTAACCAGAATAGCCATACTGATGTTGATTGCTGCATTGGCGGCAATACTGTTGCTCATCATTGGAACCGCAGCGGAACAAGCAGGGTTAGCTCGTCACTATCAAGCAAATACAGTTAAACATCGACGGGTACTTTCCCTTCACTTCCTGGGCAGAAGAGTGGTAAAGAACCCCCGCCTTAATCTAACCTTTGAGCATATTCAAAAAGCAATCCTACACATGCAAAAAATTACCTTAACTGCAGATAGAAGTATGTAGAAAAGTAAAGAAAATGACCAGGTTCAACTGCAACCATCTCTTCAAAAAATTGAAAGTTGCATGTTCATTTAAATTTGTGGGGATCCTTCAGGTTCTGACCCCAATAATTAAACTCTAATTATTTTAGTCTATTTCTGGCAGTCAATCATAATGTGAATGGCATCACCGAGTTGCTCGTCTCGCTTAGTAAACGCTTCGCTGATTTCTTCCATGGTGTAGGTATGGGTGATCATTTCAGCGACATTGACCAAACCCTGCTCGACCATATTCACACCTTCAGTAAACATACGCCGCATATCGATGTCGCGGCGCGGCTCAGTCGAGACAATTGACAAGCGTTTACGATGCACCTTTAACCAATCAAACGGCTCATTGCAGGTACCTATGCAACCGTACATAATGATGCGTCCTCCCATCGAAGCACAGTCGACGGCATCAATCATGCCCGCGCCCTCTAAGAGACAGGGAATGACCACTTCAAATCCATCAGGAAAATCAGCGCCAATGGTTTCCATGGTAAGTGCATCATGACCCGATAATTTATAGGTCTTGGTCGCCCCATATTGTTGAGCAAGTGCTAAATTGCGATCTTTAAGGTCAGTCACAATTAAATTACGCGGTAAAAATAAGCTGACCACTTGGGTCATGACCAAACCAGAAACACCCTGTCCCATAATCAGCACATCAGTATGGGTCGATATAGTGCTTTACTCAGCGGCATGAATAATACCGGGCAGCACTGCGATTGGTGAAATGTCTTCATCACGAAAATGTTCTGGAACGACATGGACGTTAAATGGTTTACATACTATGCATTCGGCAAAGGCGCCCCACACATAACGACAGCTTACGTGCTGTCCTACTTGCAGGCCGCATACGCCAGGGCCAATTTTTTCAATCACACCGCTCACTTCATGACCAAGCCGACTTGGCGTACTGAGGAATTCTGGCGAGCGTGCGCCACGGTAACTCTCCAAATCGGAACCACAAATACCGACGTAACGAATTTTGATACGGATCTCGCCATGACCTGGCTCAGGAATGAGCGCATGACGCATGCTAAGCTTGCCTGGTTCATCAAGCACAACGACGCGCTGGGCACCGGGCGTACCCACATCCACGAGATCTAGTTCAGCAATATTCATTTTGGTAGCCATAGTTTGTCCTCTTATATGAGTTGGGGCATCACACCCCGATTAGTATTACTCCGTGATTACAGAAAATCTTCACGAATAGGATTAAATGAATCCACCAGCCTGACATGCTTTGTCAGCAGCTGTACCGTATGAGGAACATTTGCGGGTACAGTAAACATATCCCCTTGTTCCAGTGTTGTCGGTTCACGATCGAGAAAAAAAATAATACGACCTTCAGCCATATAACAAATTTGTTCATGGGGGTGCCAGTGTGGCTCGTCAGGTTGCTCGGTAGGACCATCATGAAAATCAATCACCGCCATCATCAGATTATCGAGTTTTGATAAATAGCGGGTGCGTTTATCACCTATAGCCGTCAAGGGGTGTCGGCTTGTTTTACAGTTCCCATAATTTATTCTCCTTTTGATAGCTTGATGAAACCTTTTGGCTGCTGATTTTTGAGATTATCATTAGCCTTCGTTGCAGCCCTGAGCATTGACAGGGCTCTTGGTGCAAACGTACCTTTATACCCATCACACTTCAAGATGCAGATTTAAGCAAGTCGAGAAAGGGCCAGGTACAACGCATTGATTGAAGAAAATAGTAATTCTATTATCGAAATCAATAACGCCGTAGATGACCCTTTATCGCCTTGCCCGCAGGGAGCTAAGCTAGATCATCAGTTCAGCGTTGCGATACTTGATAAGGGAATGACCATTATCTGCGTAACGCGCCTTGAGCTGATTTCCTAGCTTAGCTCTGAAACTGCATCATGAGGTATGATGGGTATATACCACTTTAATAAATGTACACTTGTCAGAACCGTTACTTATTTGGTTGCTTTTGAGGCCCATAATAATGGGTGTCGCAACGGAAGATTACGTAATACTTCATACGTTTCGGGGTCCGCGTCTAAAGTTTTCCATGTTGTTAAGTAGTCGGCTTGTTCAAATTCCAGTCCTGCCATAATTAGTGAAGGGTGGCGCACTGGCCACTCGTCGAAGTACATTACATCGGGCTGCAACGGCCAGCTTTTCTTGTCTTTAATGTAAGGCGCAATATATGACATGCCTTTTTTCATGCCTCGACCATCTGGCAGTTGATACGTCCAGAGATCGTCGTCTGGCGTTGATGCTATTTGTGCCACAGCTGCCATAGCGTCAATAACAAAGAGCGAATATCCATAGGGTTTTGTCCGTCTAAGTTCTTGCGGAAAGCCGCCGTTTTGATCCATCATCACTTTTATGAAATTATCTTTGAAATGCTGACGGATCCATTTAAGCATTTCTTGATCATCAACAAGGTAAGCAAAAGTTGCGGCCTGCATAGACCAGCAGACGCTATGGTTATTGGGTTGAAATTTTTCTCTTAAGCCATATTTGTGGCTATTAATCCATGTTAAATATGTCCTAAACCACGCTTTAACCTCTGCCTGAACTTCGCTAGTAAATGCATCGGATTTAAATAAATATTTAGCCCCGAGTGCAACTTCTACCAGATGGATAGTGTCAATAATGCCAATGCTACGCCCGGTATGGCGTCCTTTGATGGCTTGACCATAAAGTAGGTTCGGGTTCATGCGCGTTTTTTCATCAACAAACCATGCTTTTAAATGTACAACGGCATGTGCCGCATACTTATCATCATGAGTGATCATGTAAGCCGAGGTGAGTGTACCGATGATATCACTCAGACGCATCAATGATATTCGGTGGGCGATAAAATTATCGGGATTTGTTTGTCCATCACGCCGGATGTAACGGCCATCAGGATTTTTCGGGTCTGGCCACCAATAATCACCTTCTGAGAAAAAATCGTGCTGAGTGCCCATACTTCTTTCACTTGTATCTGCGGTCACTGTGCGCGGTGCTTGTTGCAAATACTGTTGTGCCTTTTTAAGAATACGTGGCTTTTCGATTTCAATGAGATTGAAATTATCGACCTGCGCAGCATCCTTTGCGAATGTGACTCCCGCAATAAGTGAGGTAAACATCAGAGAGAGTAAGATTGTAAAACAACGAAAAAACTTCATATCAAAATAGACCTTTTTTTGGATTAAACTTTTTAAGTGCATTATTGCTTTGTTAATGAATAACAAAGCTGACTGAACTAGGGTTATTCAGCTTATGCTTTAATTGAGGTGTTAATCCGTCATTGAAAGGTATCTACTTGTCGGTTTAGTTTCAGCGAGCCAACTTTCAATTTTCTCCACAATATGCGGATAGTTTTTCGCTATATCATTCTGTTCATTGACTTCATTTTGGAAGGATTGGTTATAAAGCGATGTAGCCGAACCATCAGATTTCACAACAGCTTTAAAATTGTGATAGCGAACAAAATATCTCCACTGCGGCTCTGGCGGCAAATGCTGAGACAATTGTGCGATAACGCTGGCATATTCGCTGTTGTTGGCGAGGTTGTTGAACTGTTCGGGGTCTCGTTGCATGTCGTATAGTTCAGCAGTGCCGTCAAAATAATGGATATATTCCCATTTTGGGGTATGAATACTGTGGTCACCTTTGCCAAAAGTTGTGTGGGTATAACTTTGCCATTTCGCGTCGGGATTCTTTAGCAGAGGCAGTAGAGAATTGCCTTGCCAACCTTGGAGTTTCGGCATATTGGTCATGTCAGCAAGGGTTGGGCCAAGATCAAGCAAATTGACCATGCGTTCACTCTTACTATTTGGTTTAAACCCTTCAGGTCGCTGGTTTTTTGCCGGGATGATGATTAGAGGTACACGGCTTGCTCGATACCAGGGGGCAGCTTTACCCCAATGCTGTTTCTCGCCAAGATGCCAGCCATTATCTGACCAGATAACGATCATGGTATTGCTCGCATACGGGCTTTTCGCGAGCGCTTCGGTTACATTACCAATCAATTCATCAACAAATGAAATTGCCGCAAGGTAAGACGATACCGCATTTCCCCACTGGCCATATTCTTTAACGCTCTTATGCAAGCCGGATGTATTGGCCGCCAAGGCATATTCCTTACCCGAGTGTGGTAAATCAAAGAGGTCATTGTCAATAGTTTTGGGTAAGACAACAGACTCAGGCGGATACATGTCGTGGAAGCGCTTGGGACTAAATAAGGGCTGATGTGGGCGGGTAAAACCAACCGCTAGAAAGAAGGGGTTTTCTTGTTTTTGCTGTAATTTATCGATAGCCCAGTTGATATTTATAGTATCACTGAACAGTTCATCTGGCAGATCTACAGAGCCCCAGTCAAAAGAGTGGGTGCTTCTCCAAGTGCGGTCCGCCGGAATACCGTTGAGTGGCAGACGGAGAGTTTTCCCGCCCTTGGTGACCATGTGAAAAGGTTTTTGATATTTAGTATCCAGTTCATCTTTGGTAAAAGGCAATCCAGAGCTTGACCCCCCACCATATTCATCCCAAGCGCCATCAGGCATCTTTGCGGTGCCGGCATGAAATATCTTGCCAACACCCATGACATGATAGTTATGCTTGCGGAAGTATTCAGGTATGCTGATACGACTTACATGTTGTTTCCTGTAGTTAACATCATTGGTATAAGTACCGTTGGCGGACGGCCATACCCCGCTCATAATGGCGGTGCGAGACGGACCACAAATAGGAGCTGGGGCGTGCGCATTGGTGAAATGAATGCCTTGTGCGGCCAGAGCGTCCATATTAGGCGTTTTAACTTGTGGGTGGGTGTTCATAAACCCAGCCCAGTCATTCATATCATCAATGGCGATGAACAAAACATTAGGGTGCGGCTTATCCGTAGCACTATGTGCTGGGGTTAGTATAAAGCTGCAAAAAATAGCGAACCATTTTATAGGTAAAATAATCTTCATTGTAGCGAATTGTCCTTATTTGAGTATAAGTAAATTACCTGCTCTTTAATAATAACCTCCTCAAATAACTTGACTAAAAGCTACTTAGAGGACTATCCATCCTGAGTACGGCAACCGCCTGTATCGTCTGAGGCGACCGCAGCTCAGGTAAAGGTGCTTAGTTAATTTTAGTTTTTGGGATCAGCGGTTGGATGAGGTCTACCCAGAGTAGTGGATGACGAAGGGGTAGATTTCTCAAAACTTCGAAAGTGGTCGGGTCCGCTTCCAGTGGCTTGTAGAGCTCGATCAATTTAGGCCTTTGAAGGATGAAGCCAGCGTGCAGTAGCGAAGGCTGGCGTACCGGCCATTCGTCCCAATACAACACATCCGGTGGCAATGTCCATGTTGACTTGTCTTCGATATAAGGTGCGATAAAGTCAAGACCTAGCTCCATACTCCGACCATCTTTTAGCGTGTGGGTCCAAAGGTTATCTTTTGGTGTTGATGCCAGCGTGGCGACACCGGCCATAGCATCAATCACAAAAAGCGAGTATCCGTAAGGTTTAGTTCGGGTAAGCTCTTTTTTGAATCCACCTTCTTTATTCATCATGTAACCAAGGAAAACATCCTTGAATTGGCGACGTATCCAGGTGAGTTGTTCTTCATCACCAATAAGTCGAGCGAATGCGGCAGCCTGCATAGACCAGCAGACACCATGGTTGCTTAGGTAAGTACGTTCTTTCTGGCCATTGGGATGTTCATTAAGCCAGCGAAGATAGGTGCGGAACCAGTCCTTGATAGCAGTCAGGGTTTTAGGCGGTATTTTGTCATGTTCTGCAAGGATCTCGATGGAGCGGGCGACTTCGACGAGATGGATAGTGTCGATGATTCCCGATGCGCGTCCGAGATAGCGCCCTTTGATACCTTGAGAATACTGAAGTGACGGGTTCATTCTTGTTTCAGGATCAACAAACCAGCTAGAAATGTGTCGGATGATATGGTCTACATATTCCTGCTTACCATTTATCAGGTAGGCAGAGGTGAGAGTCGCGACGACCTCGCTAAGGGCAACCATGGCATGACGATGGGCCACGAAATTGTTCGGGTTTGATTCGCCATCACGGCGAATGTATTTTCCGCCTGGATTTTTCGGATCAGGCCACCAGTAATCGGCTTCAGAGAACCAATCGTGCTTATTACCCAGGCTCCTTTCACTGGTATCAGCAGTAACGGTGCGCGGTACTTGTTTTAGGTACTTCTGTGCCTTTTTAAGAATGCGTGGTTTTTCGTCTTCAAGGAGATCGTAATTATCGACTTGGGGAACATCCATTGCGAATGTGATCCCAGAAATAAGTGAAACAAGCAATATCAATACTGAAGCCATAGTTGCTTTTGTTAGTATGTGTTTGGGTTGTTTTTGCATTATTAATTTGTCCTTATATACCCTTGAAGTTAAATTCTCTATTAATAACACCTTACCGTGAACTGCTATAAGGTGTTTTTAGTTATTAAAGGACGTACTTCATTATTACTAATGTCGGCGGTGTTTTTCTCAGCGCTGTTAAGCTCGACAACAACAGGTGTGCCTGTTTCCAAAAACAGATTGTTGATTATTTTTGTAAAGGGTTCGCTAACGGTATGGTTAATTTTAATAGGCTGGCTATGTTCAAAGCGGTTGCCCTTAATGGTACTCACCTGAACACCCTGTAACATGATCGAGGCAGCTGTATTGTTACTCTTACCATGTCCGACATTATCTATCAGTGAAGAGGTAAGAGTAAAATGTGGCCCATAGGTACTTTCATCAGCGCCGCCACGGTACAAGTTGATCAGCGGCCCATCAATATTTTTAAATTCTGATGCTGAAATGGTGACATATTCGGCATTATAACGGCCCCATTGGTCATTTTTCTTTTTATCAAAATACAAGACAGCACCGGTTACATTTAGCTGCAATGCAGCGCCGGTCAAATTTTCAAATATACTGTTGGTCAATTCAATACTGTCAGCCATGGTGTTTTTTGCCACCGACAAGAAATTAAAAGTATGGCTTTTATCAAGATCAATAATATGACAATTTTCAACTACAAGCCGGTAGTTAGTTAACATTGACTTGCGACTGGTTCTGATCAAGCTGTTGCCTGTACTGCCCGGTGCCTTTTTACCTGAAATGGTTAAACCATTGAGTTTCAAATCACCGCCCTCAATAATTTCAAACAATGTTGTCTCAGCAAAGGTAATTTTAACACTTGTGCCCGCAGCCCCTTTACCTGTTGCAGGACGTTGTGATCTGATGGTCAGTGGTTTGTCAACGACAATTAAACTCCTAACATGATACTTGCCCGGTGCAAGCAGCAGAATATCACCGACTTTGGCAGCCTTTACCGCTTCGCTCAGCGATCCCTCTGCTGCGGATACCTCGATAGCCCTACCGGTATCGAAATTATTGTCACTGCCTGGTTTTTTGTACCAAAACACGCCTGTTTCTTCACGAGATATAGGGGTCAAAAATCTGCTCGCACCAACCCATACCTTGTCCTTATAAAGCATTTCACTGTAAAGCAAGCCATTTTCAGCCCGCTTCATCAAAAGCGTCTTACCTTTAAAACCAGACTTGAACTGCGATGGCACCCCCTCTGCTAGGATATTATCGGCCATTTTAATGCCTGAAACATCATCAAAAAGGCTAAAGATATCTTTGCCTGACTCATTGGCGATCAAATTTTTACGGAAAACACTGTTTTGTGGAATGGCCTGACGTACAGCGTCACTGCCAACCGCTAACTGAATATGATCACTGTTAACGATGGTATTATTTTCAATGAGGGCATTTTTAACACGGTGATATTTGTTAATCGGTGAATTTATTACGCCGTTCATCACGGCAATGGCACTGCCAAATCGGTAACCGGTCAATCCCTCCATATAGTTATTACGGACAATATGGTCGGCATTAATGACACGAATTCCGCCGGTATGGTCGACACCATTACCAAAGAAGATATTGTCTTCGACAAGGTTGCTATTACCGTGGCGCAAGGTCAACGTGCCTTTGGCTTCATAAAAAACATTGCCTTTAATGGTGTTTTTCCCAGACTTGATAGAAATAATTTCCACCTCGCCGTTGGTACGATCAAAGTAGTTATTTTCAACAAGTGTATTCGAGTTTGTCAGAGAATAACGACTGGTACCAATACGCAGTGTTTCACCAGCATTGGAACCTAAAATAGGCCTTGGGCCAAAATAGTTATGGTCGATTCGGTGGTAGTTTTCCTGACTGTTTTTGCTATCAAGCCGAACAATCATGGTCGCCCCCAGATTGCGCTTGCCAATAATATGATTATGGTCAAAACGGTTATTTTTACCGTGCATATCAATCCAGTGATCCTTGTCGAAACGTGTTGGATTATTATAATTATCAATCACTACCTCAGTAACGCGGCTATTATAGGCTAGACGTTTCTTATCAGCGCGAAAATTAATCACAGTCGACAGTGGTGTGTAGCCATTTTTAAAGACAAGGCCGCTAACAATAAGGTGCTTTCCTGCAAGTCTAAGGCTACTTTGACCAGAAAGAATGACTGAACCCTTGGTTTGTGCTTGCAGTGTAATTGGCTTATCGGCCGTTCCGTTTGCCTCAAACAAAATTTCAAAGTCATTCCAGACGCGATTTTTCAATATTACCGCATCACCCGGTTGTAATTGTTTAACTATTTCTTGGTATTCATCTGGTGAAGAAACCAAGTACTCTTCACTATAGCTAACTGTTGAAGTAAACAAACCCACTACAGCCACAACGTCCACGACCATGGCAATCAATAGTTTGTTGCTATTTAGTTTTTTACTCATTATTCTTACCTTTTAAAGACCTTATTAATCACTTATTTAATAGCTTATTCAATACCTTGATAAACACATAAAGTTGTCTCAGACTATTGAAATATTAGGGTGTAAATTTCTTAACAGTAGCGCCAGGGTTAACGGGTTCTTTCAGCCATGTTGGTTGAGTGAAAGCGCCATTGCGGGCGATGTCCCAAACTTCCAGACGTACCCAAGTCGCACGACTCAAGTCGATGGGGAAATTCATATTTTCCCGACCAAATTCCCGGCTCTGTGACATATTAATGGTATGAGTTTTTATCTGATCACCTTCGCCCCAAATAATTTCAGCAAAACCTAGCGGAAAGGTCCATTCAACGTCGACTGTAACTTGAGATTTAGTGATTTTATGATCATGCAGCAGCACCTCACCGGTACTAACAAAGAAGTCACCGCGTCTGAGTACGTCCGATACCGCTGACCAATCTCCGCTATCCATATCCGGAAGTTTAGGCAACTTCAGGTAGTTAATATTCATTTGACTGTAGAGTTCAGATTCAAAATCAACATAGAAGATATCTCCTGCGCCAACTAATTTCTTTTTGTAACCCCACTGAGACATGTCATCAAGGAGTTTCAAGGCACGGCGACCCAAGCGAGGCTCGGAAAGATCAGAAGGTATTGCCTTCCACTCCGCCCCTAAAAAGACCTCATCATCTTTGAAGAAATCTTCTGTTGCATAGTCATCGGGGAATAGTTGTGAGCCCTTCACCCGTGGATGAGCAGTGAAAGCCAAACCGCCTTCACGTTTTAACATTTCATAAACTTCAGCAGAGTTACCAAGCCGGTAAACCGTGCCATAGGGTTCTAACTGTTCGACAAAGGGTTCATTTTCTTCTCGGCTTTTGACGAAATAAACCGGCTTGGGAAACAAGTAATTCCAATGACCACCAAAGTGAGCATTGGCTTCTTCTCCGGGTAACATCACGAACTCATCATCAGAATACTTCTTAGCAAGGTCGAACATGGCTTTAAGTTGTTTAAATCGTTTTTCCCCGATGTCTCTGCCATTATAATCACCACAACAATGGAACTCGGCCAGGTGCAAAATTTGCACATTTAGACTTTTCATTACCTCTTTAAATTCAAGTGCGGTAGTGAAAGGGGATATTTTGCCTTTCTTTTTGCCTTTTTTGTACACTTTCATCTTACCCATCTCTTTACGCGTCATTGCCGGATGGTAGTGCTCGGTGTAGGTTTTATAGCCTTCAATGATTTTGAATTGATCGCCATGGGTATAGCGCTTGACACGTTCGAGTGTATCTTCTGCCTTAGTGGGACTGAGCAAGAGAAATGCGCCCATACGCTGCACTGTGCCCACTTTCGCATCCACCCAAGGAGCATGGGTATGATCACCTTCTTTTTCCTGACGAATACCAATAATTCCGGCGCCTGCTTTCACATAACCTCTATTGTGGGCATATTTATTAACTGGCCAAGAGGATGCATGAGGTGGCGGGAAAAAGGCAATGGTGCCGTTATCATACTCAGCCATGACTGTTCTGTGTACGACCTTGAGCGGAATGGCTTTTTTAGACGGAACCTGACGCACGATTTGTTTAGTTTTATTATCCTTATATACGATCATCGGCACTTGGGTTTGAAAAAGCCCTTCGTAAATATAAGCGACCGAAGATTGTTCGGTGCTCATCAAAGCTTCCCAATAAAGCAAGGGACTGCCAGCATAGATATTAAGCACCAAATCACCCGAGAAAGAGCCACTACTGAACGTTGAAAAAACCAGTTTTACCCGGCCCCCCTCTGAACTGACTTTGACAGACTTTAAGTCGAGGCGCGAAGTAAAGGTTTTTGATGGTCGCTCATTTGGCGTATCAAAAAAGATATACGGCCATTCTTTCTTACTGAGAGAGTTGCCGCGCGACTTGCCACGAGAACCAATGGTGACAGGAAAGTCAGGTTGAATATTTTGCGCCAAAATCGTAAATGAAGATGCCCCATTCTCAGCATAAGGATGGGCATATGAGATGGATTTCATTAGCGGATTTTTACCAGAAATATCCAATACCAGCTGATAGGTAATTTTGTCTGCTGCCTGCCAATCTAGCGTTAAAGCATCTCCAGCATGTGTAATTTTTACTGGACTTAAAGGGTTATATTGGCTCAAGTCGACCTGTTGAGCAACTACCTGCTGGTTAGCTATCTGTTTGGCACACAAAGGAAGACTACAGCAAACAAGGAAAATCACTGCAAGAAAGTTATTTTGAGTCATATTACACTCCTTTAAAATTTGGGGACTTATTTATTTGGGTAACAGTTTCAAAGCATAAAAAAGTGAGTTGACTGTTTATGGAAGAAGTCTCTCTGGCAAGGATGCCAGAGCGAAGCCTACATAGATGTATTTATGGCGACTTCTGGAATAAATAGTTAACTTACTTGACTCGATCAAATTGCTACTCTGTTTAGCTTTACATAGTCAGTCCCAAAATTTGGTAATTGCTAGCTAATCAGTAATTAACTAGGATCAGATCAAAGTTAAATTTAACTTTGTTCTGACCCTAGTTATTTCTTATTTCAATACGCCCGACAGATCGGCAACAAAAACGCGCCTTGTTCCGTCAACCACACCGTTGATGGCGACACGAGTATAGTTACTGCGATCCCATGCAGGATGCAGATCCACTCGCATTGCTTTAGCCTTGTTGAAGTCTGCATCAAAAAACGTGGTTACCGCATCCATGCGTACCAGGGTTTGTCTTTGGTGGTTTTCGAGATCAACAAAATGCAAAGGTACGGTGCCATCACCGAATGCATCGGCTTCACGTGGATAAACATCGCTGATCATATATCGACCATCAGGATGAATTGCTGGGTGACCATGGTTGGCGGGGACTGTGGTGAATGTTCTCAAATCTTTACCATCGTATCGTGCCTGCACATACTTCCAGTTTTCTTCATCTGAATCAAGGTCCACTTTATCGATATCAAGGTTCATCATCACATGCTCACCATCAGGGTGCCAGTTAGGGTGGTTACCTCCTTTGTCAGCCCACTCAGATGCATCAATGGCAACATGAATATCCTCACCTGTGCGAGTCATGGTGATCAACATCGGCTTGCGTTGTTTTTCGTTGTAGGGCATGTAACGTAGTACCAGCATGATACGATCGGATTTAGCATTAAATTTAGTATGGAAGCCATAGAAATCACCAGCGCCATAGCGACTTACGTCGATTTTAGGCAATGCTTGCTCAACAATGGTTTTATATGAAACCACCATTTTACTTTCACCCGTTGTGGTATTAACAACATAAACACCGTCATCATCTACGAATCCCTTGTTGACAGGAACATATTCCTTAGGAACAATCACGCCATAACCTGCTTGGGTTGCGCCGATACGTCGTAAACTGGTACGAACCCCCCATTTACCATCGGGTGATATATCGTAAATGGCGCCATCAAGTTTTTGTTTTTCACCAGATAAGTGATTCATTTTTACGGCAAATGGCATCCAAGTCTCTGGATTAACGTCATTAAAATATAACTCTTGATCTGTGCTGCCCCACTGCACCTGGGCGCCAAGTTGGGTATCCCAGCCAATGGTTTGTGCAACGATTTTCTGCTCACCCGTTTCAAGGTCAACAACAACTACCCGTGCAACATCGCCGGGTTGTGGCTCTTTATCTTCACGTTGTAAACAAGTTAACCCCAAATAGCGGCCAGAAGGGCTAAAGGGTGAGGAAAGGTGAAAGCGATGAATACATCGGTCGATGTCTGGTGTCACATTCCAGATAGGAACACTGGGATTATACTCGGTGTAGCGTGTAAACACTTTGTCGAGAGGATGGGTCAATTCGACTGTTGCTGTGCTAGTCTCGACCGAAGCACTATCTGTATCGGTATTTGTATCTGAACAGGCACCTAACGTCAGGGTTAAAAACACCGCTGACATTGCCTTAACTAAATTACGTTTTTGCATATTATCCTTCCACTTTCATTTATTAATTTTTTATTTAGCTGCTATTTTTTTTCACTTTTACTTCATCCAATTGGGGCCAACATTAGCCGCTACCAGAGGTCGATGTATTTGTGCCTTATCAGCGAATTCAATAGCGCCGACATCACGTTTCTCGCCGCGATGTTTGCCGTGCAGATCTATCGCTAGATATGACGACGTCGCCGCATCGATGGCTGGGCTGTTGTTACTTAGCATCAATAAACCGCTGTTCGATGCCTTAAGCTTGGGATCGACAAATGTCACTTCCACGGACTGAAATGAGGGGTTTTTCCCTGCAAAAGCGATATTTCCGACAAAGGTATTCTCGTCGAAATTAAATAGTTCTAAAGGCGCGGCTTTATCTTGAATTGCCATTTCAATCGCCTCATTACCAAATTGATAAATAAGATTATTGGCTATGACGTTTTTCTCAGGCAACAGTACCTGTTGAAGACCTGGCCAACCAGCTTTATAGCCATGCGCAAGATTAATCGCGCTCTCTCCGACGTCAATAAGAGTATTGTGAGCGATGTAGCTATGGGTAACCTGTAAATATTTCGCCAATACTTTTTTCTTAGGCGTCCACTTATCAGTCAAGGGCGCTGCAAAATATTCGCCCGAAATCAAACGTATGCCATCTTGTTCAACATGGCTGATGTAATTATTGATCACCCGATGATGAGAACCCGCAAGACGTATACCTGTTGTACCATTTAGCCCCTCTCCTAGGATGAAATTTCCTTCGAAGGTATTGAATTTACCTCTTCTTCCAACTAGTCCGCCTCGGGTGCCACGCACGGTATTGAAACGTACAATATTATAATTAGACTTCAATGAAACGATTTCAGCACCTTCACCATGAGCCCTTTCAAACAAGTTGTATTCGATGGTGAAATACGCGCCATCATCACCGGTTTCATCGGCATGACCATAACCCCAGATCCTGAATATTTCCCTACCGTTGCCATTGGGCTCTTCAGGCACATAAGGCATGTCCTTAAAATGACTGCGACTAACGATATTGTAGCGAGCGTTCAAATCTGCATTACCTATTAATGGTCCCTTATTAGTTTTCCCTTCGAAATAACTATTAAGCACTTTATTCGCATTGCCGTTAAACATGACCCAATAGTATTGGGTTTCAAACTTTTCAGGGTTGTAATTGATGATAGCCGTTTGATTCAAAGTGCAGTGATCCGAATTGAAGGTGATCACCGACCCCTCTTCAATGGCACCCCCTTCAAATAATAAACCCTCGACGTTCAAATAAGGTTTCGAAAAAATCAAGCTAGAGCTTCCGGTAAGCTTCACTTTTCCAGACGTCTCGGCGCGTAAGGTAATAGGTGCCAAGGCAGTGGCAGCAGCATTGAAATCGATTACCGCATCTCGCCAAACGCCATCTTTCATCACAATCGTATCGCCCGGCTCAGCCGAAGCAAACGATGCAGTTAACTGCGACAGATTCGAGACCTTTAATTCCTCCGCGCTAAGGGTCGCGGTCAAGGCTAGTCCTACACATAGAAGCAAACCTACTCGACCAAAGTTACCAAGTTTAATTGCCTTCATGTTAGATGATTTAATAATATTTATTTTCTCTCATGTTGTTGCGTCTGATGATTCCAGCACTAAAAAACGACCTTAATTTAATTAGGGTCAGAACAAAGTTATTTTAAAAATAAGCGAGATATCCCATGTGTGGTTAGTCTCCCAAATTCTCGTCTGTTAAAGCTCAGCAGCGTAACCCTTCTTTAAAGCAGATAATTCAACATCTTTTTGAGCGATCATCCAGTTGCTTAGTAAGCCATAAAGGCGTTTTATTTCAGCCTGATTTTCAGGCTTATCTGCGACATTGTTTTTTTCAAATGGATCGCTCTCAATGTTATAAAGCTCGATGTAAGGACGATGATAAATCCGCTCCAGTGCTACCTTCGCACTGGCATCGACTTTGGCGAGTTCATGCCACTCAGCCAATACATGATGAGGATGAATTCCTTCACGCTCATCTTTGTTAGTCAGTGCTTCGATCAAATATTTATTTTGATGAGCTAAGTTAACAATGAGTTTAAATTTCTTGGTACGCACAGCTCGCATGGGGTAGCGATTAGCCCCTTTAACACCTAAGTTGGTATAGGTGGCAAAAATATGCTCGTTAAGCTCAGTTTCTTGACCTGTTGCTTTCTGCTCGACTAATAAGGGTAGAAAGCTTTGACCGTCCAAACTAGGATGCGGTGATCCGCCTGCCACTTCAACAAGTGTTGGGAGAAAATCCACTAAGGAGATAAGGCCGTCATTAACCGTGCCCGCTTTAACTTTACCAGGCCATTTAACAATCATCGGCACCTTCAAACCTTCATCATATAGCGACCATTTTGAATTGGGGAAACCATAACCATGATCGCTGACATAAATTTGTAGCATATCGTGCAAAAGACCATATTTTTGCAACCAGAACTGATGGCTGCCAATCTCATGGTCTAAGTTGGTTATTAAGTCATAATATGCGGCGGTCATTCGCTTGGCCATTGGCACATTCGGCAAGCTGGGTTTAAGGGTGACTTTATCCGGTGAGTAGCCTTTTTTAATCGGTACAAACGGGCTATGGGGCATATTGTAAGCAATGATCAAAGCAAAGGGTTTGTCTCCAACAATTTTAAGATAGTTGGGGATTTCATGCCTTTTAATATACTTAAAGGGAAAGGCTATTTCTGGCTTAACATGTACTTTCCCAGCGAGTACTACTTCATAGCCAAGAGCTGAGAGATAATGCGGCATACTTTTAACATCTGCACGTGCTTGACTATGGTTTTTATGCATGCCATTTTTTTGCGGATAAAGTCCGGTATACATGGAGGTCCGAGAAGGCGCACAAACTGAAACCGAGGAAAACACATTGGTAAACCTCATGCCCTCTAAGGCTAATTGATCCATGACGGGGGTATTGACCTCTTTGTTACCATACGCCCCCATATCACTGGCACTATGGTCATCGGAATAGAAGACGACAATATTAGGTAATGTGTTAGCTAAACTATTATCCGCACCGCTGTCATCTGCGTAAACTGACGACATAGTCATGCCTGACAAGGTTATAACCGTGAACAGTGTCTTGAACAATAATTGGCGCGTAATTTTCATCTTATAACTTTCTCTTTATTATTTTCTTTTAGTCAATTATTAGGTTACATGTTCCAGATGTAACCTAAGTTCGTATATATCTATACGCAAAGTCCAACCTACAACAATTGATTTATTGAGCTGCCAAATAACCAAGCGAGACTAAAAATTCATCCATTGCTGCTACGGTCTTTTGATAATGCTCTGGATGGGAGTAATTAAAGAAGCCATGCTTTTGCCCTTCATAGATATGCAAGTCACTACGCACACCTTTTGCTTCCATCAACGTTTTATATTTTTCAGCGGTTGCAACAGGAATAAGCCTATCGTTGCTGCCCAACATAACGAGGGTCGGTGGTGTCTGTTCACTTAAGTTATGCATCGGTGAAATTTCTTGCCAATACGCTTTTACTTTCTTATAACCATAGCCCTTTTCACTATTATCATAAACAGGATTAAACAGCACCAGTGCTTCGGGACGTGCTGATATTGACAGGTTATCACTGGATTCATTAAACCCTTGCAGTGTGCCAGTAGCGGCTGCCAAATGACCGCCAGCAGAGCCGCCGCCAGCAAGTATTTTCTCAGGGTCTATACCAAATTCACTCGCGTGTTCCCGAACCCAGCGCATAGCCGACTTTGCGTCCATCACACTTTCACGGGGTGTAGAGTTATTACGTTTGTTCACTCGGTACTCTGCTGATATTCCTACAATGCCGCGACTAGCAAGATATTGTGCCTGAGAAAAGAGTTTACTGGCTTCACCGCCACTCCAACCGCCGCCATGAAAAAAGACCATGGCGGGTCGTTTATCTGAAACCTTCAAGCCCTTTGGATTATATATATGGAGCTTTAGGCTGACATCGCCAATGGTTTTATAAACTACCGCAGCATCTGGCACCTTATCTAACTTAAATTGAGTCCCTTTGTTCGTTTGAGAACGGATCTCAATTATTGCGCCTTCAACATCATCATTCGGTTTAAACAAAATCTTGGCGACACCGTTAGCCAAAGTTAAAATGGCACTTTTGTTGGGCGTACCATAGGCGGTAAGAAGTTCACCACCGACGCCTTCATTGGTGTGGCTGAAATAAACCCGATCTTTGGCTTGAAGAACTCTAACGCCTTCAGCATCCACTGCTATTGCTGAAATCTCAATCAAGCCGTCAACACGTTTTTTTGCAGTCAGATCAAATTCATATAATTTGCCCGATTTTTTGTTGGTAAAATTAAGGTTCAATGCGTCCTGTGTAGTGATTTTATCGGCTGAAAAACCGGTCACAGCAAGACTGTTATGGCCTTCTTTAAAATCAACATCCCAATACAGACCTGACGCAGGAAAATTTTCAATATTACGTTGTTTGCGACCGAGCGATTTACCATTAAGACTAAGCTCTGCACTATCAACGTTACAATAAACTCGGATACGACTTTGTGTCCCTTCCGGTGTATATCGCTCTGTCCAGTCATGACCATAGATGCGACAGAAAGGCTCCGTAGTCCAGTAGCTTTTAAATACCCAATAGGCTTCTTTAGGCTTTCCGTCTCGAGTCACTAATCCTTTTTGATTAATATAAGGCAGGTGATTTTCCGGACGTATTGGTGTGGCAAAATCTTTGAACGCCCATTGCGCGTTACCGACAAAATCTGGCTGCGTTTCCGATACTTTTAAATGCCAATCAAACAAATCAACGATATAACTTTCGTCCCAGTCGCTGCCTTTAGCCACTGACTTTACGCCAGATTGATTGACCATTTCTTCAACACTAAGCTGACCACCTTCTAAACCATTGGGACCAAATGGCGTTGCAGTGTGTCTACCGACATGGCTCGAACCACCATATTCTGCATGTAAAAAACGAGGGTACTTCTTTTGAGCTCGGTCAAGGGCCGCACCGTATTGACCAAAACCGCCACCATACCAACCCGCCCAAATAGAGGGTGAGTAAACGTCAACTAGGTCTGGGCCCACTTCAAACTTGCGTGTCGCAGTGGCACGTGATGGATCTAGTAGGTGCGATAAATCGTTCATTTCACCCATAAAATCACGCAGTACATCCGGCTCACCACCGCCTTCAATATCAGGCATCCAGTAAACTTCATTACCAAGCGACCAAATGATAACACTGGGATGATTGCGGTTTTGCGCAATCATTTCTCTCAGATGATTTTTGGTATTTTCACGCCATACTGTGCCACCTACGCCACCTCGATTCCATGGCACCTCGTCCCACAGTAGGATGCCTAATTCGTTGGCAGCATCATAAACAGACGGGTCATGCGAATAGTGACCAAGGCGAAGGAAGTTTGCGCCAACATCTTTTATCTGGCGCATATCTACCCAATGTTGTTCATTGGTCAAGGCGCTGCCAACCCCTGCTTCACCTTCATGTAAGTGGGTACCGCGAAGTAATAAGCGCTCACCGTTTAAATAAAATGCACCATGTGCTTTAAATTCAAACCAACGGTAACCAAATCGTTCACTGTGTGAGGCGATATCGAGGCCGGTGGCATCGGTCAATGTAGCTTCGGCTGTATATAAATTGGGGCTATCAACATGCCATAAACTTGGATTTTTCAAAACAGGCAGATCAAAGTTCAAGCTATTTGAGCCCGGCGCTACTTCAATATTTTTATTCGAGGTAAGCACCACGTTATCGGCATTATCACGTATGGTAACACTGAGGTTCATAGTCTGGGCTCCTTGGTGATTAACCAGTAACACAGAGGCTTTTGTTTCGGCATTTTCTGCACTGACAACAGGTGTTTCGATAAATATTCGCTCAACATGGACAGCTTCACGTACTTTTAAAGAAACGTCTCGCGTTAAACCACCATAAATAACAAAGTCTGCTTTTTGTGATGGTATTAAGTCGAGATCAACTGTGTTATCAACGCGAACAAAAACGGTATTTTTCGCACCTTTGTTAAGATAATCAGTGATGTCTACATCGAAGCCTAAATAGCCGCCGATATGACCACCTGCCCGTTGATCATTGACATATACATCGGCTACAAGTTGTGCAGCTTCAAATGAAAGAATATAACGCAGACCTTTATCGTCAGTTGCAATATCAAATGATTTTTGATACCAACTTGCTGCCCGTCTATAACCGGGTTTCGAATCGGTAGGATCAAAAGCATTCCAAGTATGTGGTAGATCAATCGATTGCCATTCGCTCTTACTCTGAGCGAGTTTAATATCTTTGCTGCTGTACTCAAGGTATTCCCAGTCCGCAGAAATGAGCAAGTTTTGGACATCAGGTTTAACGCTCAAAGCTCGAGTCGTTTCAGGGTTTACCGAAGCCGTTTGTTCAAAACAGCCAACGAGCAGAAACGCCGTAGATAACGCCGCAACTAACCCCATAATATTTCGGGTCAAGGGATTGAAAATCGATCTTATTGACATAATTAGTATGATCCTTATTACAAATACTTAAAATAGTTTTATTATTTTTTAAAATTTTTTCTAACAATTAATAGTCGCTATCATTTAGAAGGGTTCTTCTAAATGGACAATGCCTGACTCAACCGTTTTCCACCAAGCATCATATTGCGCAATTAGCTCGGCGAGTTTTTCAGGATGGCTTGATGCCAGATTATTGGTCTCGGTTCGATCTTTACTCAGGTCATATAACTCCCACTGACCGGTAGCAAAGCTCCAAAGTTGATCGTTATTTTGTTTTTTCTTAGATTCATGCACCACCAATTTCCAGTTGCCGTCAACCACTGATTTACCACTGGCCCACTGATTAAAAACAGGAATTTCGCGTTGCACCGTGCCATTTTTAAAGGCTGACAATAGGCTCATGCCATCAAGCGTACCCACTTTTTCGCCCTGAAATACTTTCGGATAACTTGCGCCTGTGATATCGATAAAGGTCGCCAGAATATCAACAAGATGTGATGATGTTTGATTAACCGGCCCACCTGATTTGACTACACCGGGCCAATTGACGATGAATGGGGTAGCAACACCACCTTCAAAACTATCAGTTTTATAGGCTTTAAATGGCACATTCGAAACATTAGCCCAATGGCCACCAATGGAAGACCAACGGTCAATAGCGCCAATCTCGCCGTCGCCTATATCGAGCGCTTGAGCCGAAGCACCATTGTCGGATAAAAAGATGATTAGGGTATTATCAACTTCACCAGTATCTTTGAGATGAGCCAATACACGACCAACATTCTGGTCGAGATTATCAATCATCGCACCATAGACTTGCATCACACGAATTTGATCTTTTCTTTCTTTATCACCCAGATCATTCCATGATTGAAACATTGCCTTTGAACGTTTATGAGTGTCCTTGCTGATGATACCTAGCTCAAGTTGGCGCTCATAGCGCGCTTTGGCGATGGCTTCATAACCAACATCATAAACGCCTTCGTATTTGGCAATGTCTTTTGGCCATGCCTGAATAGGATCATGTGGTGCTGTGTAAGACAAATACATAAAAAATGGTTGTTCATCATCTGACTTTTCGTGACGTTCAAGTAATTCTATGGTCCAATCGGTAAAAGTATCGGTGCTATAATAGGTTTTCTTTGGCGGTGTGAAAGGTTGTACACATTTGGTATCAAAGCAAAAATGCCGAATATTTTGTCTTTTGTGGGCAGGAAAAGCTTCACCATCACGCTGATAACCGGGGTTAAAATGATTTGCCGCTCCGTCGCGCATCCCCCAATAATGGTCAAAACCCATGTCGTATGGGTTATCGGATGAATGGTGCTTGCCGACCATTAGCGTTTTATAACCAACACTTTGCAGTAGCTCACCAAAAGTGACACTGTTTTGATAACTACCACGACTGGCACCCATGCCGACCTTTTGTGGAAATTGTCCTGTCATTAAGGAAGCGCGAGTAGTATTACATTTTGAGGTATTGCGAAACTGATTAAAGCGCATGCCTTCTTTTGCGAGATTATCAAGGTTAGGGGTTTTCACCTCGCTACCATAAGTACCGATATCGGAAAAACCCATATCATCAACCATGATGAGCAAGATATTAGGATTTTTGGCTTGATCGGCAACAGCAGATAATGATGCCATAATCAACCCGATTGATAAAATTAGTGTTTTCAAGGGCATTATTTTTTCCTCATTAATACCATATCGCAGTCACGATCAAATGAATAAGCAGACTGAGTGTTTGATCTGCCTTTAATGCAAAATTTTTATAGTTTAGTTGATAACTTACTTCTGGCGAATTAGGCCTAAACGACATTAAACTATACCATTTTACTTTTCATGGTATAGCCACCTCATTAATTGGCCTGTCCAATATTACTCGTAACATATCATATATGTCAAGATAACTTTAGTTCCTTAACAGCAGTAATTGCTGATTGAACAAAATAAATCATAATAATATCTTTATTTAGATATATATTAACGACTTAGCTTAAAAATTTAAAAGTTATCAATTAAAAGCCACCAAGGAAATAAATTGGTCAAATAGGTGTTAATAAAAGGTCTAAATATAAGCAACGATTTTTCGTTAATCCGCTTTTGGTTACGCAAATAAAAAACTCCCCTACATATTACTATGCAGGGGAGTTTCTTTATTAAATGAATAGTTTGCCCTCGGCACTGTCTCTATTGAGCGTGTTTTAGGCAGCCTATTTTTTATTGCCACGATGTGGCACTTTATAAATATGCGCAGCAGATTTATTAGAACTCAATATCAATATAAGCTTTATGGCTGCCACCATTATACTCCTTGGTAAGCATATAGAAGAAAATGCCTGTTTCATCGGCCTCCATAATCGCTAAGCTGAGGGTACCATCACCATCGACTTCACCTTGAACCAAAGCGGTTATATCAAGGGTTCGCCAGCCATAATCGGCGTCAGCCACAGTAAATGAGCCTGCTGAACTAGCCAAATCTGGCAGTTCATCCCAAGTAAGTCCGTTTTCTGTCCAGTTATCGTGGTCAATCGGCTTTATTTTCTGTTTAACACTATCACCATTTTTGGTATAGCCATAGACGTTAAGGGTCGCTGAGGTAATGGTTGCACTATTGGCCGCACTGACATCAAACTTCATGACAATAATTCTATCGGAGTCTGCATCGCCGCTGCCCTCTTTACTTTTGATGGTATCATCTGTGCCATAATCGGTAGTGGCAGAGCCTTCACCTCTTTGAACATAAGTGTCAGCAGTTACATTTGCAGTGTAACTTGGTACCTCACTTGAACTTGCATAGCACAGTGCATCCCAGCCATAAAAGTAACCCGCCGCAAAACAGGCACTTTCATCACCATGATAATCACTTTCATTATCATCAACTGGGGCTGCTAGTATTATTTCAAGGTAAGGGTTTTCGTCGCTAAAGTCGGACGTTTTTATCTGTTGGGCTACATCTAGACCATTAGTTTGGCTGAACGCTAGACTTAAGATGCCGTCGCCGTCGATTTGGGTTTGCACATAAGCGGTAATATCTACTGTCTGCTTTTGATAATCATCGCTGTTATTGGTGGTCATTGAGCCGATACTATCACCAATTTCGAGATTATCATTCCAGTTTACTTCATGCTGATCCCAGCCATCAGCGCTTACTGCACCGATATCGGTTGTGATAGTGGTGTTGTTACTGTTTTTGGTGAATACATGGAGAATAGCGCTGCTAATGTTGGCATCAATGGCGCTAACATCAAACCTCATATAACCAACCTTGTCCTTAGTACTACTATTTTTAACCTTTATCTTAGTAACTGATCCGAAATATTTATCCGGCTTACCGCTGTCAACATAGGTTTCGGCTACTGGAAACCTGATAATAGGTAGCGTAGGTTTAGGGAGTAAATCAGTGGGGCCAACGTCCGCTACCGTTAACGGCTTATTAATACTAGCGGTTGTCGTGTACTCAGCAGCACCCACATCATGAATTGAATCGCGTGATAAACCATGTATGTCAATATTGGCTAAGCTGTAGTTAGTGTTAACCGCATTAACTACGGCACTAGAAACAGTAGGGACAAACACACCATCAACATCAGCGGATAAACCTGGATTAATTTCATCGATTTGTGCAGCAGTAATGGTTCTACCGAGTACGGCTAATTCATTGCTTATGGAAGTGGAAGAACCATAAGCAATATTACCAATAAAAGTAATGCTAGGCTCAATATCCAAGTACTTTGGGTCATCATCAAACAATGCAGTGCTGCCGGCATAATAAATAGCGTTGTTAGCGATAATTGAATTTATAGGCGCATTAATATGTTGAAACGGGTCACTACCTACCTGCCCAATAACCAGCGAAGGTTTTGAGTTAACAATAGTATTGTTGTAAATTTCTAAATCTTCGGCACTTCTATATTCGCTGCCATTGCCGCCAGTGCCAGCATATATAGTAATACCCGCTTTTTTAGTGTTTTTAATGTGATTGTTATAAACTTTATGTCCATTACCAATAATACGAATACCGCCAGTGCCATTAATGCCACCACCATCAATAAAATTACCATAGACTTGGTTATCATCACCATTACGTAAGGTAATAGAACCTTGATTATCAAGGAATGTATTGTACCTAAAGATGTTGCTGTCAGATTTACTAGAAATAATCTCAGCTTCTCCGTCTATTTTATAAAATAGATTGTATTCCGCAATGGTATTGGAATCAGTTCCTGCCTCGGCACCACTGCCTATCTTAAGGCCTTCTTGTCCGTTTGCACGATCTGGGTAATTGACAGAAATACGCGTATCGAAGTAATTATGATGAAAATGATGATTATCCTCAAAATTAGGGTAGTTAGCATCAGTCGAGTCGCGACGATTAACTATCACCATAACGCCACTCATCTGCATATTGGTAAAATGATTATGGTCTATTTCATTATGAGAGCCACGCACATTAACCCAGTGGTACCTAACCTCTGAATCTTGGCTGTTGAAACCATCAATAGTGGTATTTGTTAAGCGACTGTGATTCGCAAAAGTGCTGGTATCTGTAGAGTCATCATAAAAACGAATGATCCCGCGACCATCAGCTCTTTCACCATTTTGAAAATGCAAACCATCGACGATTAAATAATCACCCGCAATTTTTAAGCCTGAATTTCCTTCCAGAGAAACACCACCTTTGCTTTGGGCTTGCAACAGTATCGGCGAACTTGCCGTGCCATCGACATTAAACAATATTTCTAAGTTAGTATAGGTACCATCTTTAATGACGACGGTATCTCCTGGGACAGATGCTGCAATCGCATCTTCAATTTCTGTTGGTGACCCTGCGGTTCTGACCGTAGCAAAAACACTTCCTGCCAGGCTGATGCTTAATAGTACCACCACTGTTTTACATAAACGGCTTCTCAAACGCATTGTTAAATCAACCAAAGTTAACTTCTTTATATTTTGTAATAACTTTAAATGCATAATATTAATACTCTTTGAATGTTAAATAGATTTGTTTATTATTTTAGTTATCTCTTTGTTCATCCTTTTGTTCATCCTTTTGTTTATCTTTGTTACTTTTATTTCTTCCTCTTAAGCATAAATTCTCTATTTATACTCGTCATCATTCAGGCAAATTAGCGCATGATGTATAAAATGCAAATTGGTATGCCCCCTTAAAAATTGGACGGACCAATAATACCAAGCACACATTATATATGTCAATATGTGTTCAATAAAAACTCAATAAATGTTTAGAATTCAATCTGCAGTGTATTTGAAGAAACACCACGAATCTTAACATGTGAATACTATCAATAACTTACAGTAATACCAATGATATTAAGTTTGTGATCTAATGTCTTTTATTTTATATCTCTCAATATAAGTATTATGAGCCCCTTTGATCGCATTGATTTCAAATCTCTTATCGCTAAGGAAACGAACGGACGCATGCGCGTACGACTAATGGTACTTTCTCATATAAAGGAAGGTATTAATAATTCACAAACACCAAGAAATCTACATATTAGCCTTCGTATTGTTAATGATTAGGTTAAAAGTTCTTATTCTCAAGGACTTGAAGGATTAAAAGAAAAGCCTCGCTCTGATCGCCCCTCACGTTTAAATGAAGCTCAACTTGCGCAACTAAGCGAGTACATTCGCAATAATAGCATTAAAGAAAGTGGTGGTAGACTTAACGCACAAGCGCTTGTTAACTATATTACTCAAGAATTTAAACTCAATTATGGCATTTCTAATGTTTATCGACTGCTTCATCAGCTAGGTTTTTCATGGATAACGAGCCGCTCCAGACATCGAAAACAGTCGATAGAAATCTAATATAATTTTAAAAAAATTCGAAATGGAAATGATCCTCACGATCCCGTGGAATGTGTGCCTTAAAAAGGTTGACGTATGGTGCCAAGACGAAGCTCGATTTGAGCAGCAGAATACGACAACACGGCTCTGGGCAGAGAAAGGCACAAGGCCAAGAGCCGTAAAACAGCAGCAGTTTGAATATTCCTATCTTTTTGGTGCCGTTTGCCCAGCAACAGGAGATACCGAAGCATTAATAGCACCGTGTATGAATATGGATGTAATGAAAAACATCTAGCGCTAATTTCGAAAAAAGTGCCTGAAGGGCGTCATGCTCTGATCGTTGCAGATGGTGCAGCTTGGCATCAATGTCACTTAACGGATAGATTTGAAAACTTATCAATTATTAAGTTGCCGCCTTATTCGCCAGAGTTGAATCCAATAGAGCAAGTTTGGCAATGGCTCCGCCAAAATGAACGCGCAAATAGGTGCTTCAAGGGATATGACGATATTGTTGATGAATGCAGTAGAGCGTGGAATAGCTTTATATCTGATGCCTCCAGAGTGATAAAATTATGCTCTAGAGACTGGATACAAGTGGGAAGTTAATTAATGGAATTCGTATAACTTTTTAAAACTTAAAACCACAAACAATATTAATTGGTCAAATATGAATGTATTAACAGTTCGAAATATAAGGAATAAATTCAGATGGCCTCAGCTAAATTTGTGTGGTTTTATTCGAAGAATAAACGATATATGACGAGTATGAAGATAAATAATACTCTCGCTCAGTACATTTTAATTCAAGAAGTCAAGCTAAAAATAAAAAATCACCTACTGTTGATAAACCAGTTCTGAATATGGTTTTTATTTGCTTCTATTCTTGTTTATTTAAATAGATTTATCGGCATAGAGTCATTATTAGAGAGAAGTGGTCTTATCTTCTTAGTTTTCTTTATTGGTTAACCTAATTATACAGTGTAGGTGTTTTTCGCTCATCCGCTTTTGGTTACGCACATAAAAAAACTCCCCAACATATTGCTATGCTGGGGAGTTTTATTAAATTAAGAGCTCTACTGTCGGCACTGTCTCTATTGGTTAGTTGCTACAAGATTCTGGAGCAGCGGTTGTTTGTTCCAATGGCATGTAAGATTCATTGGGGAATGAGCTAGCGACTTTATATTGATTAGGATAATCTGTATAACCGACACATTCTGATGATGTATCACCTTGACAACCACCCCTTATATATAAGTATTCGGTATAACCAAATCCAGGACCACCACCATTACCGTATCCCTCTTTATACATTTTTTTCACTGCTTTAAAAGGCGTTATTTCTACACCGCCATTGTATTGATTCAAAAGGATCCAGCGTGCCATTTTTTTAGTGTCTGTATCACAATCTCCGGTGCCATTTACAAACTCATGGATCAGACCATCAGCTTCATACATAACCGTGGAAAAGGTGTAGCTTATTTTCTCAAGAAGGTCTTCATCAATAAATTGGCTCGACTCGTTTGAATGATAACCCATTGAATATAGCTTAACTATTGCCTGAACATCTATTCCACCATGACCTGCATCTTCCCATTTACTTGAATAAACAGGTTCAGCATAATGCCACTTTATTTTTGAACCATTGACTCTTTTTTCGTCATCTCAAGATTCCAACAAGTTACCGATTAACTCTTCATAGAAGCCCTTGCGATTATTATATTCATCTTCGTCAACTATCGCTAACGCCTTTAACGTATTAGCCATGACAACTGCAGCTGCAAAACCGCGGTTAAAGGCTATTTCTTCACCCCGTTTTTTATCTGCACTGCTGAACAATTCATCAAGATCTTCAAAACTACCTTTATCTGGGTATCTAAATAACCAACCTTCATCGTAGTAATCCATCGTGCTTGAATCAATTCTTTTGCCATTTGAGACCCATCTTTTCTTAATATCGTTATCTTGTGGGCCCAATGATTTTGAATCTAACAGAACAAAATCATCTAAAGTAATGAGTACATTTCCAATCCACCCCTTGGCAACATCCGCGTAGGTTTGGGTGGTTGAGCCACAAATAGTTTGATTGCCTAACGTTGGATGGGACAGAATATAATTAGCGGCCTCAGCAATAGGCTCAACAATCATCATTGTTTGCACCAAATTTGCCACATAAACCGTTGACCCGTTAGCTGTCGTTTCTTCGGCCCAAGCATTTAGGGCTTGCCCTTGTATGTAGTCGTTTTGTGCTCCACTAGAGCGAGACGTTTCTGACCGTGAAAAGATAAAGTCTGCGTGATGCTTAAACTCTTCCATAAAGCCAACGCTTGTTGAATTATTACAAGATTGTCCGGTCATGCGGTGCATATTGAGCAGACCTCTCATCAAGTAGCTACCACTCCATGCCCACTTGCCCTTCCTATTGTCTGACCACTTTTTGTTAGTTAACTGATATATGCCATTGTCTTCCTTGTATGTGTCATACCAACTACTGTAAGTATCGATCTCATCCTGAGTAATTTTTGTTCCTAAACTCAGACCCGTATTCGGCCCGTAAAGACTTGCTGCACAGATACTATAGCTTGTTGCTAATGTTAATGAAGCGGTTAATAAATACTTTGCTACTTTGTTCATCTTGTCACCTCTTGTTATAGTTTTTTATTTT
>CEWR01140406.1_pt1 | contig 31078 bp, 28 predicted proteins | sample 356321 | NCBI WGS metagenome assembly CEWR01 (sample SAMEA2621551, study PRJEB7988) | marine metagenome | biome: marine biome (ENVO:00000447); feature: mesopelagic zone (ENVO:00000213); material: "saline water (ENVO:00002010), including plankton (ENVO:xxxxxxxx)" | depth 790 m
TTTTTTTTTTGCCGTAAAAATAGAGTGAATGTTCTTGAATATCAATATCGAAAAACTCTTCGATAGATTTTTTGATGTTTTGAATTCTAGGATCACAAAATTCAATTACTTCTCCGTTGTCTAAAATTACATGGTCGTGCTGCTTGTTGAAAAAACTTTTTTCATAATGCGCTTGATTTTGACCAAATTGATGTTTTCTTACAAGTCCACTACTTAATAACAATTCAATAGTATTGTATAATGTAGCACGACTTACCCTGTAGTTTTTGTTTTTCATGCTGATATAAAGAGACTCTATATCAAAATGTTCTTCTAAATCATAGATTTCTTGAAGAATAGCAAAACGCTCTGGAGTCTTTCTGTGATTGTTTTTTTCTAAAAACTTCACAAAAACACCTTTTACAGTTTCTTGATTATTATTGTTGTTAATTTCCATGGGAGACTATATTAAAATAGCAAAGTACAAATTTAACTTTATTTTTCAGTTTGACGAGGTGATTTGTCATTTTATTTATCATAATTGGTTCAAAAAAAGATGTTTTTATAAGAATAAAAAGAAAGGAGCATTAAAATAAAGAACCTCGATCTATACAAGACTCTATGGATAGGAGCTTATTACATAATAAAATACTTTAATCAGCTCGAATTACTTTATTGATACCATCAATTTTTAAGATATTTTCTATTAATTTTTGTAATTGTGTTTTGTTTTTTACATCAATTGTGATTTTTCCTTGAAATACACTTCCTCTTGTTACAGAATTTATATTGTAAATATTCATGTTTGCATTTCCAGAGATCAATCTAGTTAAATGATTTAAGATTCCTAATTTATCTTCACCACTAATTTTTAGACTTACTTTAAAGTTTCGTTTAGAGGAGTCTATCCATTTTGCCATCATTACACGATATGCATAGTTAGACTGCATACTGATAGCGTTAGGACAATCAGATTTGTGGACTTTGATTCCTTCATTGATTGTTAAAAAACCAAAAACATTATCACCCGCTATGGGGTTGCAACATTTAGATAATGTGTATTCTAACTTTTCTTCATCTTTTCCAAAAACCAATAAATCATAATTATTTGTTAGTTCCTCATAGTTACCCTTAGGTTTCTTGCTAGCGTTGCGTTGAATTTTGTTTTTGAAGAAATTATAAATTGTATTACTTCTTTGTGTTGCAAAGTTCTTCAACTCTGTGTTGTCAATTGATGAAATTCCAACACGATAAAACAAATCAAAGCTTGTTTTTAATTTAAAAAAGCGAACCAACTCATTTGTCGTTTTTTCATTGAAGGCAATTTTTAATTGTTTTAATTTTCTTGTTAATACGACTTTTCCCTCTTCTGCAATTCCTTTTTCTTCTTCTTTTAAGGCAGCTCTTATTCTAGCTCTTGCTCGAGCTGTAACAACAAATTCTAACCAACGGATGTTTGGTTTTTTTATATTTGAAGTCATTACTTCTACTTGATCACCACTTCCTAGTATGGTATCTAGTGGTGTTAATTTTCCGTTTACAATGACTCCTCTACATTTTAATCCTATATCTGTATGTATTGCAAATGCAAAATCTAATGCAGAGGCACCTTTTGGCAATGTTTTTAATTCTCCTTTCGGAGTGAAAACAAATATTTCTTCGGCGTATAAATTCAGTTTAAAATCCTCAACAAAATCTATTGCATTTAGACTTCTATTCTCCAAAGAATCCTTTAATCTGTCTAGCCATGTTTCAAGCCCTTTTTCATTTTGTGAACCTTGTTTATATTTAAAATGTGCTGCATAACCTTTCTCTGCAATTTCATCCATTCTATCAGAACGAATCTGAACTTCTACCCAGTTTCCTCCGGGCCCCATTACTGTAATATGTAATGATTCGTAACCAGTAGTTTTGGGGTTTGTAATCCAATCTCTTAAACGTAGTGGATTAGGATTGTATTGCTCGGTGATAATAGAGTATATTTTCCAAGCATCAAATTTTTCGTTATTTACATCTGATTTATATATAATACGAACAGCAAATTTATCGTACACCTCATCAAATGTTACATTTTGAGCACGCATTTTTCTACGAATAGAATAGATAGATTTTGTACGTCCTTTAATTTTGTATTTAAAACCTTCGCTATCTAGTTTGATCCTTATATTATCAGAGAATTTTGTTATGTATGCGTTTTGCTCATCTTCACTAGCATTCAGTTTTTGTGTAATATCATTAAAAACTTCTGGCTCTGTATATTTTAATCCTAAATCTTCTAGTTCTGTTTTTATGTTATACAAGCCGAGTCTATGCGCAAGTGGAGCATAGATGTACAACGTTTCAGAAGATATCTTCACCTGTTTGTGACTAGGCATAGAATCCATCGTTTGCATATTGTGTAAACGATCGGCAATTTTAATTAGTATTACACGAACATCATCGTGTAAGGTCAAGAGCATTTTTCTGAAATTTTCTGCTTGCATTGAGGCATCTTGCTCTGAATTCAGTTTTGAGATCTTGGTAAGTCCACTTACAATCTTCGCAATGGTTTCACCAAAAATACGTTCCATATCATCTATGGTGTATGGAGTGTCTTCAACAATATCATGCAGAAGAGCTGCAGCAATAGACTCTGCACCCAGTCCAATTTTATAGGCTACAATTTTAGCCGCAGCAATTGGATGAAAAATATAAGGTTCTCCCGATTTTCTCCTTTGTTCGCTATGCGCTTCAAGAGACAAATCAAAAGCTTTACGAATCAAAATTTTGTCGGCTTTGGACAATGTTTGATATGTTCCTTTTAAAAGATCTTTATATCGGTGGGCAATTTCTTTGTTCTCTTCTTCTATACTGGCGGAATATATCATAAATGAAAGATACTGTTTTTGTTTAAAAAAGATGAATTATTTCCTCAAATTTTGGATTCTTTCCAATAGTGTAGGATGCGAATAATAGGCAAATACAGTTGTTTTATGAGGTGTTAAATTACTCAAGCTATTTTTTGATAATTTTTTTAGGGATGTAATCAAATCTTCTGAATTTGTATGCGTTTTGGCAAAGTCATCAGCTTGGTATTCAAAAGTACGAGAGATAGCATTCATAATCAAACCTGTCAGTTCTGAAATTGGACTATATAGGATACTAAAAGTGATCAATCCAATATGAAAACTTGGTGTTACAATGTTCAATGATTCTGACAACAATGGGCTTCCAATTAAAAGCGACAAAATATACAATGTAAGTCCGGTTAATAAAGTTGACATGACTAAATTAAACAAGGTATGTTTTCTTTTATAATGTCCAACTTCATGAGCAAAAACAGAAACAATTTCGTCGTTTGTTAAGTCATTGATTAAAGTATCAAATAAAACAATTCTCTTTTTTGCACCTAGCCCAGAGAAATAAGCATTTGCTTTTGTAGATCTCTTTGAGCCATCAATCACATAAATTTTGTCTAGCTGAAAGCCAATATTTACAGCGAGATCTTCTAATCTTTTTTTTAATTCACCTTCTTCTAAAGGAGTTTGTTTATTGAATAACGGAACAATTAGTGAAGAGTAGAATAAATTCATTACTAAAGAAAAGAAAGCAATTAAACCCCAGGTGAATACCCAAAATAAACTACCTGTTTGTTGATAAAACCATGTTATGAGCGCCAATATAAGTCCGCCCAAAATAATAGAGACTCCCCATCCTTTTATTTTGTCTAAAAAGAATAATTTTTTTGAGCTTTTGTTAAAACCAAATTCTTCTTCAATCACAAATGTTTTGTAGTAAGAGAAGGGGGTTGTTAAGAGATCGCTTCCTAAAAGTAAAATTCCAAAATACAAGAGTGTTTGTCCAATTTCATTATTTGTAGTGTTTCTTACAATATTGTCTACAAAGGCAAAACCTTGAAAAAAGAAAAAGGACAAGGTTACTAATATTGAAAATGCATTTGCGTACAAAGAAAAATGATAGTTGGTTTTTTTATAAGCTTGCGATTTTAGATATTCCTTTTCTTCATATACATCACTCAATTCTCTGGGAAGTGCGTCGTTAAAATGTTTTGCATTAAGGTAGGAGATCACTTCTTCTTTAATGAAGTTTAGAATTACAATTCCGATTAAAATATAGAATACGATTTGTGCTGTCATTGTAGATGATTTCAATTTCTTTGATAAAGTAAAGATAGATAGTTGACTTAACAACAAAAAGGAATTCCGCACAATAAAACGCTAATTAAAATAGCTGTAAATAAAAGGCAATTAGAATATAAAAAATAATTTTTATGTGCCTATAAAAACCAGTAATTTTATACTCTCTAACTATAAGAATTTTAAAAATGTATTGTTGCTTTTAATCTATGCAATATTTTATGATTAAGTTCAAACGAAAAACAGAAAGCTCACTTCTAGAATAAAAAAATAATGAAAAATGAATTAGTTAAATACATTTCAAACCATATGGTCCTTTCAGAAGATCTTGAAAAAATTGTAATTGAAAGTTCAAAGATTAGGAAGTATAAAAAAGGAACTATTATTTTAAATGAAAAAAGTATTTCAAATGAGAGCTTTTTACTATTGAAAGGTTGTATTAGAAGTTACTTACTTATTGATGGAGAGGAAAAAACACTTGAAATTTATACGGAAGGACAACCAATTATACCAAAAAATTATGGTGAAAAAAGACCCACAGAACAGTATTTAGAATGTGTTGAGGAAAGTATTGTAAATGTTAACTCACCAGAATTTGAAGCAGAAATGTTTTTAAAACATCCACAGTTCGAATCTATTTGCAGAATTATAGGAGAAGTAATAATGGCACAAAATCAAGAACTATTTGCAAATTATAAAATGGCCAATCCTGAAGATAGATATGTACACCTCATAAAGAATAGACCTGATTTGATCCAGAGAGTTCCTCAATATCAAATAGCCAGTTATCTAGGTCTTACACCACAATCATTGAGTAGAATAAGAAAAAGGATTTTGAGAAAATAAAAAAGTTAGATTTTCACGCTTTTATTTATGAACTTAAGTGAACGAATACTTGATCTCAATACAATTAATTTTGCATGTACATAAACATTATAAAGCATGCAAAACAAAAACAAAAAAATCGTACTTGTTCTAATTTTGATTAGTTCATTTCAATTACATTCACAATATGATAGATCAGAACCTAATTTTAAAGAATGCTTTGTAGGAAGTACTTTTGCAATGTTAGGAAATTTACTTCCAGAAGAAAAACCTGACTTTATACAATTGAATATCGGGTACCGCATCACAGATAAAGATGTAGTTTCATTGGAACTCAAAACATGGAAATATTACCAGCCTTTAGGATTGCCCTTTGGAGATATGTTCAACGCTCCAGAGGAAAACTTTCCAGGTTATATTCAAGAAAAGGGATTTGCACTTGTATATCAGCGTTTTTTATGGAAAGGATGGTACACGGCTATTCATGTTATGAGTGCTTGGCAGGAATTTATTGACACCAATGAAAATAAAATAGATGATGGTTTTCAGGTTTTTAATACCTACAGGCTAGGCTATCATTTTAAACTTTTTAAAGGGGCGTTCTTTATAGAACCTTCTTTTGCAATTACGCATAGGATATATCACACAGAAATGCCTGAACCCTTTAAAATACAAGACGACAAATATTCAAAATTCTTTTTTGGAGAACCTGGACTTCATTTTGGATTTAATTTTTAAAACCTGATTAAATACACTGTATGGATACAAAAACTAAATTATCAGTTTTATGGATTGTAGTATTGTTCAACTTGTTGTTTGCAGATATTCTATCCATTATGGTAGCGCTTGTAAATAAAAATACACTTGATGACATTCTCGGAGAGGTGACAACAACCATGGCTATTGCAGCAATTATAACCAACATACCGATATTGATGATTTATTTGTCAAGATCATTAGATTTCAAAATAAATCGCATTTTAAATATTATAGCTGGCTTTATAACAATGGTATTTGTTTTTGGTGGAGGCAGCTTAGCACCTCACTATATCATTTGTGCGAGTATAGAAGTGATGCTATTGATATTAATAATTAATACTGCTTGGAAATGGGTTGATTTTAAAAAACAAGAATATTTAATTACAATTTAATAAGATTGAGTTTTCCATTATTTTAAAGGTTTGTGATGTATAAAGTCACAAACCTTTTTTTTAGTTACTAGAAAGAGAAAAAATTAGATAAGTGCAAATATTCCCTTGCTCTCTAGTAATATTAGTCAGCCCAAAATAATAGTGCCACCCTGTCTCTTTATTTTGAGTAAAAAGAATAATTTTATTGAGCTTTTGTTAAAACTAAATTCTTCTTCATTTTCAATGAAGTGTCGAATTTCAATTCCGATTAAAATATAGAATGCGATTTGTGTGGCAATCTTATAAAGTTTCAGTTTCTGTGATAGAGTAAAAATAGATCGTTGAAATAACAACAAAAAGAAAATAGATACAATAAATACAAGGAGCATTTGTAATGAGTATTTAGAAGTTTTAGCTTCTGTTCATAAGATTCTTAATAACTCCTTATTTAGTCAAATACCATCTACGCGGCAGTGATTATCTTTGAATGACTTAAAACACATCAAAGCAATTAAAAAATTAAACTTTTAGTCTCATTTATGTAAGGTTAAAAATGTTTCAAGGAGTTTTCTTTTGAGAAATATTTTCTTGTAAATTTGGTGAACTTTGGAATTACATGTTATATTGTGAATTATAGGAATACTAATTAATTAACGAAAAGAATAGACGGAATTTTATGGTTTTTAATTCAATCGATTTTGCAATTTTCCTACCTATAGTTTTTACACTCTATTGGTTTGTTGCAAACAAAAATTTAAAACTTCAGAATTTTCTAATAGTTGCAGCAAGTTATTTGTTTTATGGTTTGTGGGACTGGCGATTTCTATCATTGATTTTATTCAGTACGCTTGTAGATTATTCGATAGGTAGAAAACTTAGAACAGAGCGTCATGCTTCTAAACGAACAATTTTACTTTGGATTAGTATTTTTGTGAATCTCGGATTTTTGGCTTTTTTTAAATATTATAATTTTTTCCTAGATAACTTTATTGCAACTTTTTCCTTATTTGGAACAGAAATAAAAGCAAACTCTTTAAGTATCATTTTACCAGTAGGAATTAGCTTTTATACTTTTCAAACATTGAGTTATACTATTGATGTATATAAACGAAAACTAAAACCTACAAATGACTTTATAGCTTTTGCTGCATTTGTTAGTTTTTTTCCACAATTGGTTGCTGGGCCAATAGAAAGAGCAACAAATTTACTTCCTCAGTTTTATAAAAAAAGAAAATTTGACTATACATTGGCTGCAGATGGCATGCGTCAAATTCTATGGGGATTGTTTAAAAAAGTTGTCATAGCTGATAATTGTGCTGAGTTTGCCAATCAAATATTTAATAATTCTTCTGCCCTAAATGGAAGCACTTTGGTAGTAGGTGCTTTGTTTTTTACTTTTCAAATTTATGGAGACTTTTCTGGATATTCTGATATTGCTATCGGTACTTCTCGTTTGTTTGGGTTTGATTTAAAAAGGAATTTTAATTTCCCATATTTCTCAAGGGACATGGCAGAGTTCTGGAGGCGTTGGCATATTTCTCTTTCGACTTGGTTTAGAGATTATCTTTATATTCCTTTAGGGGGAAGCCAGCAAGGAACATGGGTTAACACGAGAAATGTTTTTATCATTTTTATTGTTAGCGGATTTTGGCACGGAGCAAACTGGACTTTTATTGCTTGGGGAGTGTTACATGCAATTTATTTTTTGCCTCTTCTGTTAGTGAAAAAAAATCGTAATAATTTAGATGTTGTAGCACTAGGAAAAAAAGTACCTTCAATAAAAGAGTTCTTCGCAATGCTTAAAACATTTGCATTAACTGTTTTTGGTTGGATATTTTTTAGAGCTGATACTATTGAACATGCTTTTAGTTATATTTCTGAAATATTTTCAATTTCTTTATTTAGTTTACCCGATTTTACTGATGCTAAAAGAGGGTTACTTGTATTTATTATTGTTGCCATTTTTGTTGTCATTGAGTGGCTAGGAAGAGAGCAAGAATATGCAATTGAAGTGTTGGGTCTAAAATGGAAACGTTCATTGAGGTATGCCATGTATTTGATAATAATATTGACTATCTTTTGGTTTGGTGGTGATCAACAGCAATTTATTTATTTTCAATTTTAGTTTATGAGAAAATTTTTAAACAGAATACTTGTCTTTGCAGTACCATTTTCTATTATAATTATTTTTATTATATATACAGATGTTTTTAAAATAGTTGGATTTCAAGATTATTATTCAATTCAAAAAGTTGGTTTAAATCGTGAGATGATTACGACAAAGACTTTTAATCATTTCAGGGAAAAGGAAAAATTTAATTCTTTTATTTTTGGTAGTTCAAGATCTCAAGCATATAAATGCGAAAACTGGGAGTCTTATTTAGACTCTAGTGCTATTCCTTTTCACTTTGACGCAGCAGGAGAAGGTATTTGGGGGATTTCGAAGAAAATAGAATACATTGATGAGCTAGGTGACTCAATTAAAAATGCTTTGATAATTTTAGATTTAGAGTCCTTAGTATCTACATCTTTAAGAAAAGGTCATTTGTTTATTTCAATGCCATGCGTATCTAAGTCTTCAAAAATAGACTATTACTCTAGTTTTATCAAAGCTTCAATTGATTTAAAATTTCTAGTGGCTTATATGGACTATTCAGTCTTTGCTATTCATAGAGATTATATGGGCCATTTAATTAAACCTAACAAATATGATGATTTGGTAGATAAAATTAATTGTGATATGTGGTATGGTGCTGACAAGCAAATTGATTTGGATTCTTTGTGTTATTACAATACCCTAATAAAAAAAGGTATTTTTTATAAACGCAGAAAAGAGAGACAACTTAAACATAAAATATCACCTCTTGCGATTGCACAACTAAATAGTATTAAAACGATTTTTTATAAACACAACACAAGCTATAAAATTGTGATTTCTCCATTGTATGATCAAATTCCTTTAGAAGAAGAGCAAGTAAAAACTTTAGAAGAGGTTTTTGGAAAAGAAAACATTTATAATTTTTCTGGTATAAATCAGTTTACGACTCCATTATATAATTTCTACGAAACTTCTCATTACAGACCTCATGTCGCGAATAAAATAATTGATCTTATATATAAGTAAGAATAGGATTAAATGAGCAATAAATTATAAGAATAGTAGTTGGGATACTAAACGGTTTGTAAGATTCTTAATGATGCAAATAAATCTGAATCAAAGAGTGGATTCAAAATAAATGGGTTAGACATGAAATGAGAATTGATTTAATAGAAAGTAAAATTCTAATTGGGAAAACAAATCTGAGTTATTTGGGATACTAGGAAAGCATCAGTCTAATTTTAAAACAAATAAAGACACTTTGAGAAAGTTGACTTATTATCTTGGAAGTATAGGTCACGGATTTGGAATAAAAATTTATTATTTGAATCTAGAGTTTAAAAATGTAAAAGTAGAAAAAGCAGAAAATGTCAAATTCATTGACTAAAATATTGAAAGCTACAAAACCACAAATCATTTTTATTCGTTTATAAAAACGCAGTGAGTTGTAATTATCTATCTTATCTATGCAGAGAATGGTGGAAAAAACACAAGTTTTATATCAAATCTATTATAGATTCATTTATTTTCTTTAGTTTTAAAAAAATCTATAATTTATACTTTAATAACAAATGGCAGTCTACTCAATAAACGAAATAAACAATATTTTAAAAGGTGAATTAATTGGTAATACAGACCAAAAGATTGAGGGACCTGAGGAGTTACAAAAAGCAAGCAAGAATCATCTTACATTTATTGGAAGTAAAAAATATGCCAAATATTGGATAGACTCAAAAGCATGCGCTGCACTGGTAGCTGAAAATTCAACGATTGAACCAGGAGACAATCGCGCTTTTATTAAAGTGAAAAATGTGGATTTAGCAATGGCAAAAGTATTAGAGCTATTTGAACCTTCAACCCCAGTATTTGATACAGAGATTCATCCAACTGCTGTAATTCATGAAACGGCCAATATAGGAAGTGGTGCTAAGATTGGTGCAAATTGTTATGTAGGTAAAGATGTTGAATTAGGAAGCAACGTGGTCTTATATCCAAATGTTTGTGTGTTTGATGAGACTATAATTGGTGACAATACTGTTGTTTGGTCTGGAACTGTAATACGTGAACGTTGTGTTATAGGTAGTAATTGTATTTTTCATACGAATGTAAGTATCGGAGCAGATGGGTTTGGATTTAGACCAAGTGATGATGGAAAAGGACTGGTAAAAGTTCCACAGATAGGAAATGTGATTATTGGACATTATGTTGAAATAGGTGCCAATTCATGTGTTGATAGAGCTAAGTTTAGTTCTACAATTATAGGTGATGGTTGTAAAATAGACAACCTAGTACAAATTGCGCATAACAGTATTATGGGACGTTCTTGTATTATGGCAGGACATAGTGGACTTGCGGGGTCTGTTACTTTAGGTGATGGTGTTATTATTGGAGGGAGTGCCTCAATAAAAGACCATACTACTTTGCATTCTGGTGTTACTGTAGGTGCTGGTTCTGGCGTTGTTGGTGATGTTGAAGCGGGTAAAACTGTTTTGGGTTACCCTGCACAAGACGCTAGATCGATGCTAAAAGAATGGGTTGCTATAAGACAATTCATGAAAACGCAATAGGTGCTATTATACTATGAAATGAGACTAAGTTTACCTGTTGTTCATTTTAGTGAAACTTGTTAGTTTGAGTCATATTCTGGAAGAATCTCATAGCAACTAGGGCCAAACCTAAAGTTTATGTATGAAAAAGTTATTCTCGACCTATATGCCAGATAGGCAAACACAAATTTTTATATAAAATGACTCGAATTGACACTTTCTTCATAATTAATAGTTCTAAATGTTCAACACGTTAAGGCTATAAAATATATAGGGTTATTAAAATAAGTTTGGAAGCAATTTTTTAAACTGTTCTTGGCCTTGTGGAGTTAAGTAGGGGTAAAGCATACATAAATAAGCGTTTACTTGTTGGTTGATTTCCTTTTCTGTAAGTTGTTTCGAATTGAGCCTAGATGAATACAACCAAGTATTTCCATGATTGATCATTCTCTCTGCTAGCAATTTATACTCCGATCTAAATTGTGATGCTTTCATTAACTGTTGTTCTCTCAATTTTTGGAATAAATAGAAACAACCATTAATTCTATTTTGATAGACTTCTTGAAAATGTTTCTTAACAGTATCGCTAATAGATAAAAGATTGTATAAATCGGTCCAGAAAAATTGATAAGCAATCATTCTTGTCATACTCTGCTTTATATCGTTTCTAATTTGAGGAATAGAAACTTCTGTTGAAGTTAAATTTTCTATTCTTTTGTCAAATTCTGAAACCATTTCAAAATACAAAGCTTCAAAGATATCTTCTCTTTTTTTAAAATGATAATTTAAATTACCAGAACTCATGTCTAGTTGCAAAGCCAGCATGCGTATTGTAACTTGCTGATATCCCTTTTTGTTAAATAAAGTTCTTGCAGTTTCTAAAATGATTGTCTTTTTTTTAGTCATTAGTAAACTTGTCCTATTAATATATTATTAGTAAATTTGTCCTAAAATAACAAAATGAAATCATTATACCAATCAGAAAGTAAAAAAAAAGAGATTTTAAAATTATACGATAAGAAATTAATTGAATTGCAGATAGATTTCTCCTACAAAACAATAGCTACTAGTTTTGGTGAAACCAATATTATAATCTGTGGAAATGCTGCAAAACCGCCCTTAGTATTAGTACATGGGTCCAATGGTTGTGCTCCCATTGCACTAGAAACGTACCCATTAATATATAAAGACTTTCACGTTTTTGCAATTGATGTCTTAGCACAACCCAATAAAAGTGCTGAAACAAGATTGAGTATGAAAGACAATAGTTACGGTATTTGGATACATGAAGTATTGACATCTTTAGAATTGAAAAATGTTACAATGGCTGGTTTTTCTTTTGGTGGATTGATCATATTAAAAACACTTATCAATAGCGAAGAAAATATAAAGGAAGTGTTTTTGTCTGTTCCAGCATTTATTGTGAATGGAAATCCACTCATTGCTTTTTTTAAGGTTTTTATTCCTATGAAGCGCTATATAAAAACCAAAAAAACGAAGTATGTTCAGAAATTTTTAGAAGTGGTTTTCTCTGAGAATGATGACTTTGCATTTGAATATCTATCAAAGGTGTTATTGTATTTCAACATGGATTTTACACCTGTTCCTGTGATTAAAAAAGAGGATGCACAATCAATAAAAACCCCTATTACTATTATTGCTGCAGGAAAAGATATTATGTTTCCAGGAGTGAAAATGTTAAAACGTGCAGTAAAAATATTTCCTTCCTTAAAAGAGGCTGTTTTGTTGAAAGACTCAAAACATGTACAAAGTAGTTCCGATAATATAAAAATAGCGCGTACGATATTAAATAAATAACGAAGCCTTTCTGGAAATAGTAAAAGATGTTACACGTAAAAAAAAAGAGAAACCAATTGGTTTCTCTTTTTTTTTGTTTGAACTAAAAGGCTTCATGAGTTTTTATAGGGGGCAAAACATCTGTTTTTAAGTACATCAAAACAATTAAGTTCAAGTAGATATTCATACTTTTGGATTTTTATAAATAAATAATGTTTAATAAACGTAAAGAGAAAGTATCGGAATTTGAATTTATTGCACTTATGGCTCTCCTAATGGCTAATGTAGCAATGTCTATCGATTCCATTCTTCCAGGTCTTTCAAGTATCGGTAAATCTATAGGAAATCCTGGGAGTACAGATTTACAACTTTTGATAATCATGATTTTTTTTGGCTTAGGAATCGGTCAATTAATCTTTGGAACTCTTTCGGATAGTATAGGACGTAAGCTAACTGTATATTGGGGTTTTTTGGTGTTTATTATTTCTAGTTTTCTTTGCTTACAATCAGAAAGTCTTGAATTAATGTTAGTTGGTCGTGTTTTTCAAGGTATAGGATTGGCTGCCGCTAGAACCATTAGTGTTTCAATTATTAGAGACCTTTATGTGGGAGATTATATGGCTCGGATTATGTCATTTGTAACGGTTATTTTTATTCTAGTTCCAATGCTAGCACCAATTATTGGTCAACAAATTCTATTTTACTTCAATTGGCAAGCTATATTTTATTTTCAAATTGTATTCGCTGCTATTGTTTGGTTATGGTTCTATATTCGACAAGAAGAAACATTACCAAAATCTAAACGAATAAAACGTAGTGCTTCTCTTTTTATCGATGGAACGCAAGAATTCTTTAAACATAAAAATAGTGTTATATATACCGTTGTTACCGGAATTGTAACAGGTTGTTTTATCGTGTTTTTAAGCGCGTCTAAACAAATATTTCAAGATCAATATCTATATAAGGACGAGTATGTGTATATTATCGCAGGGATCTCTTTTTTCTAGGACTTGCAACACTCCTTAATGGAAATTTGGTGCTTAAGTTTGGAATGAGAAAACTTGCAAGTAATGCGCTTTATGCATTTTGTCTTGTTTCCATGATCTATATTGTGCTATATTATAAGCAACCAAATCCAAACATATATATACTTACTTTGTTTACAGGAATACAGTTTCTAGCCTTAGGATTTGTCTTTGTAAACATTCGTGCATTAACGATGCAGTCTTTAGGACATATTGCTGGTATTGGGGCAGCTTTATCTGGTTTTATATCTACTTTAATAGCGGTGCCAATAGCAATGTTTATTGGGTCATGTATCAAGTTAACTGCTCTTCCCTTGTTTATAGGGTTCTTTTGTTGTAGTTGTCTTTCCATTTTTATCATTCATTTATTCAATCGTTCAACTTCATAGATTAGCTGAATTCAGAAACGGTGATGATCTAATTGTTGACCGTGCTCTGACGATGTGTTTGAATAGAATTATTGATGAGGTGTTTTATAGGATTTCAGATTTTATAAAATAATGTATATCTAATTGGAATGGTATTTACATCTTAAGAATTATGTATACCAAAGGATGATGTTTTTCAAAGAAACGGATAAGAAAATAAAAGCGTTTTAGAGAAGTCATGATTTTAAGTTGCAGAGAGTAATGCCAATAAATCTTCAATTAATTAGTTTTTTTTGTTATAAAAATCTTTATTTCACGGTCAATAGTAAGGCAGAAAACTATAGATAAAGTGAATGTATTCACTGTTTCTTTTTAATTGTATTCGTCTTTTGTACAATTGAAATTATACAGATACTTGTATGTGGTAATTTTGTTATTAAATTAAAAAATATCTTGTATTGTAGTAATAAGGTCTGTTCATATGTTAATTGTAATTTTACAGTAGAATTAGGAATGTGAAAAAATGAATAATATATTAATTAGTGCAGTTTTGGTACTCGGTTTGATCTATTCCTGGAAAGACAAGTCAAAACAGAAAAATGATTATAAGGAAACTGAAAAAATAGAAAAATGGGTTGAACAAAATCCTTCAGCTAGTAAAGTTCTTGTATTAGATAATGGAAAACCTTTGGTTGCAAATATAGAAACAACAAAAAGAGTTGAAAAGATGATAGACCTGATAAGCTCTTTTACTGATAAAGACAATGTAATAGCATATAGTATATTCACGGAAAACTTGAAAACAGAATTTTCACTAATATTTCAACGATGCACAATGAAAGGTGACGCACATAAGCAATCGCATAATTTTTTAACACCAACAAATGATGTGTTTGAAACTTTGTCTTCTACAGATATTAAAGAATATCAAGAAAGTTAAGACTTACTAAATAAACGATTAATTTAATATAAAAAATACTTTAAATACGGAAAATAGTATCTTTAAACAAAGAACTTATCTATAATGATAACAAAGTAGCTATCAATGTAATGATGGAGACGGAAACTTCAAAGGAAATCAGAATTTTGTTCAAAAAAGGACAATTTATAAAAGAGCATAAAACAGGTTTTCCTATTGCAGTAGCAATTCATCAAGGAACTATTTCTTTTGGAGTGAAAGGTGAGAGCAACCTTTTAAAGTCAGGTGATATAATTTATTTGGACGCAAACGTACCGCACGATTTATTTGCGGAAAAAGATAGTATTGTAAGATTAACTTTATCAAAATTTGATAAGGTATAAAGAGTAGAAATAGTGATTGAATAACTGCTAAACGACTTCATGTTTAAATGGTGTTTTGCAATTAACAGAGCACTTTTTTTTATTCGTAGAGGAAATAATTATTTTACGCGTTTTATTATTTCATTTTATGTATTTTTATTTAAAATTCTTTAAAAATCAAATATGAAAAGAGTACCAATTTTGTTCTGTACTATAGTATTAGCCTTCGCAAGCTGCACGCTTCCAATCGAAAAAAATAAAAGTACTGATGCTTCAACATTATCAGATCCTTTACCTTCATGGAAAGAGGGTGAAACCAAAGCATCAATTATTCAATTTGTAACTGAAGTTACAAATGCAGATGGAGTTAAGTACGTTCAACCAAAAGAAAGAATTGCAACATTTGATAACGATGGTACTTTATGGTGTGAACAGCCAGTTGCTCAATTAGAGTTTGTGTCTTATCAAGTCATAAAAAATGCAGATTCTCATCCTGAATGGAAAAATAAGCAGCCCTACAAATCAATTTTAGATGGTGACAAAAATTACTTGATAAATGATTATATGAAGAATCATGGCAAAGAATTATTGAAACTATTTGTAACTACGCATAGTGGAATGACATTAGAGAAGTTTAATTCTGATGTTCAGGAATTTATGAATTCTTCTTTGCATCCTAAATTCAATAAAAAATATACTGAAACGGTCTATCAACCAATGATAGAGCTTCTAAAGTATCTTCAGAAAAACGATTTCAAAACATATATATGTTCAGGTGGTGGAAATGATTTTATGAGAGTTTTCGCTGAAGAGGTGTATGGTGTTGTTCCAGAGAATGTGATTGGATCTTTTGCGATGAATATTTTTGAACAAGTTGATGGTTCATGGAAGATCGTAAAAAGTATACATAATTTTTTTAAGAATGATGGTTTTACAAAACCAGCTGCTATTGCACAACGTATTGGTAGAACTCCAATCTTTGTCGCAGGGAATGTTCGTAGTGGTGGCGACATAGGGCAACTTACTTATAGCACAACGAATAAATTACCAAATTTTCAATTACTGGTCAATCACGATGATGCTATTAGAGAATTTGAGTACTCAGAAAAAGGCAATCCATCTTTAAATGCTGCAGAGCAAGGTGCGTGGCAAGTTGTGAGTATGAAGAACGATTGGTCAACTATATTTTCTTTTGAATAGCATGATGTCAATTCAAAATTGCACAAAAAATCATCTAAAAATATATAATTCAATACGTTATAACTAAACGTTGCGTGCTGCGAATACTCATGATTTAGAATTGTGACGATGGGATTTAATAGGAAATAGAAAAACCTTGACTGAATAAGAAATAAAATTATTGAAGCGGGAGGCAAGATTACAAAATAAGTTTTTTTCTTTTGCTTGTGGTTGGAGATTTCACTTTACTGATCCTTCAAAAAATGGATTAGCCGTTTGGTCAGACAAATAATAAAAGCTTGTAATTATATATGAAAATGATGAGAATTGGGATTGAGACTTTTACTAAGAATTGAAAAAAATGGTATAAAAGTGAGCTTCCGCTTCTATCAAATTCTATTCATGATTCAACTATTGTAATAGAGCATATTGGAACTACATCAGGGAAGAACTTAGGAGCAAAACCTCTAATTGATATCATGATTGGTATATGTGATGTTGATATGATAGATAATTAAATACAACCCATTATAGATATAAGATATACGTATGTTTCAGAATTTGGAGATGCAATGCCTTGTCGTATATTCTTTGTCAAGGAAGGAACCGGAATAAAAACACATCATATTCACTAGGTTCAATTAGATACAGAGTTTTGGAATCGACATTTGTTATTTAGGAATCATTTCAGAAAGAATGATAAAGATAGGGATGTCTATTTTTAATTGAAAACAGGTTTAGCAAAAAAGGAGCGTGGTGATGAAAACGAATATGCTCAAGCTAAAACGGAATTTATAAAAAATATTAAAAAAATTACTGAAACGGATTTATAACGAGTGAACAAAGTCTGCAATAAAACCTAAGTCAGTTACTCAAAACCTCTTTGTCTAGACGCTTCAAAAATTAAAATAGAAGCCGCTACTGATACATTCATGGAGTCAATCTTTCCATTCATAGGAATGATGATTTTTTTAGTAGCATTATCCAGCCAATCCTTAGATAAACCCGATGCTTCAGTTCCTACAACAATAGCTGTTGGTGCTGTGAAATCTTGAAGTTGATAGGGCTCTGAGGTCTCTTTTAAAGCAGCGGCATAAGAATTGATCTTGTTTTCTTTTAAATAAGCCAAGATTTCTTGAGAAGATCCGGTTGCAATTTGAGTGGTAAACAAACAGCCTACACTACTTCTAATAATATTAGGATTGTACAAATCTGTCTTAGGGTTGGCTATAAAAACAGCATCTATATTTGCAGCATCAGCAGTACGTAATAGCGCGCCAATATTACCAGGTTTCTCAGGAGCTTCAGCAATGAGTATAAGTGGTTTTTTTCTTTTGAAAATAATGTCTTTTACACTGTGACTTTTACTTTTTACGAGAGCTACAATTCCTTCTGTAGTTTCACGATATGCAATTTTTTGATATACATCTTTACTGACTTCTATAAAACCAACAGTATTTGTAAAGGTGTTTTCTAAAGTATCAATTACAGAATCTGAGCAAATAGCAAGACAGAAAATTATTTTTTCTACCTGATAGTTTCCTTTAGTTGCCAGTTCAATTTCACGCTGTCCTTCCAATAAAAAAGTTCCCGTTTTCTTCCTATTTCTTGATTTCTCTTTTAAAAGAACCAATTCTTTGATAAACGGATTTTGAAGGCTTGTAATTTGCTTGTGCATTCTAAAAGTTTTTGCAAAAATAAGTATTTTATTCTGCTTGTTGTATAAAGAAATGTGTAGTTATAGGTGTTTTATATTAATAGGCAAAAGCAGTACGTAGTAAGCATTAGCTCTAGGCAATAAATATTTAGAATTAACATAAAATAATTCAACGTCACTAAAGAATTTTAACTTCCTTCACTGCATCAACGCCATCGTTTCTAATGATAGTGAATTAACAAATCCACCATATAACTATAACTTTTAATTCCGTCTTTCTGTTTGTTGACCTTTAAATAAGTACTATACCCTTTTTTGAAAATTGGTTCGAAAGGATTTTCGTACTTATTCCAGAAAATTGAGGATGCTTTCAGATTTTTGAAAATCCCTTTATTTAATTTTGAAAGTGTCGTTTTGTATAAATCAGCATCTCGTTTGTACAATTCATTGAGTATGTATTTCAACGCTGTAATATGACCTGCCAATTGAAAGTATGGATCTGTATGGGAAGTAGTTGCTAAATACCCAATAAAATTAGCCTCGTTTTCAGCAGCATATCCTATTTGATGTGCCACTTCATGACTTGCTGTGAATGCAAAAGTGTAGATGGGAATTTTTGAATTTACTTGTGCTTCTCCTGTAAAAGGATTTAAGTAACCCGCAAATCCCATGTAAGATAAAGAGGTACTGAATAATGAACTTTTAATGGAAGCTGCTTTGTATTTTAAAAAGGAGTGTTTTTGACTAAGGTTTTTATATCCAATTTTTGTCATCTTATAGATTTCCTTCTTTTTGTAAGGTACTTGAAAAGCAAGAGTGTCATTTTTAGTAATAGAAAAATGCAATTGGTTTATTTTTAAAATTGTTTTTTCTGTGAATGAGTGCAGTTGTTTGGTTGTATAAGAACCTTTACTAATTTCTAACCTGTCTGCTAAAGGGACTCTATAATAATTTAGACCCCAACTAAAATAAAATAAGAAATAAAGGACAGATAGGGTTCCACAAATAGATAAAAAATAAGATCTTAATTCAGTAAATTCATCACGGAAAATAATATAAATAAATCTAATAAATAAGAATAGAAATACTCCATAAATAAGATCACCAATACTAAAAGTAATCCAGCCCAAAGAACTTCTATAAAAGAGAGAAATTACTTTGTAAACTCCGTTCGAATAATATTTTTCAATTGTTTCTGGAAATCGTGATATATATTGAACAAAAAGAATCTGTACAATAAGAAAGTAAGATAGGTAACGGGCTAATAAATCATCATTCATTTTCTAAAACAATTTGTTCATTATAAGAACTAAAAGAAAATATTTTTCTTGAAGTGATAAAAATGAATTCATACAAATATAACTACAAATTAGATAGTTAGGTGAAATTTAACAAAACGTTTTTATTTGCTTCAAGCTTTTGTAACTAGCTGTTTGTTATTGTCTTATAGGTCTTTTTTATTTATTAACAAAAGCAGTAATTTATAAACAGTAATGTGTACAAATAAAAGTCAATAAAAAATAAAAATATGGAATTAAATATTTAGTTTTGCTTTATGGAGCAAGCAAAATTTCTTAAAGGGCAAAAAGTTGATAAAAGTAGAATTATCAACCTTGAAAAAGGAAAAATTCCACCTCAAGCATTAGACCTAGAAGAAGCTGTTTTGGGAGCAATGATGATTGATAAAAAAGGAATTGATGATGTAATTGATATTTTACATTCCGATGCTTTTTACAAAGAAGCTCACAAAGAAGTATATACAGCCATTTATACTTTGTTCCAAAATTCTGAACCTACAGATTTATTGACGGTTTCTAATCAGCTTAAAAAAGATGGGAAATTAGAATTTGTCGGGGGAGATTTCTATTTAATAGGATTGACCCAAAAAGTTGCTTCTTCTGCTCATATTGAATTTCACGCACGTATCATTATTCAAAAATATATTCAACGTAGGTTGATCACAATCTCAAGTGAAATTATAGAGCAATCGTATGATGAAACTTCAGATGTTTTTGATTTATTAGACGATGCAGAATCTAAACTTTTTGAAGTGACGCAAGGAAACTTGAAGAAAAGCTCAGAAAGTGCAAAAGATCTTGTAAAACAAGCGGTAACAAAAATTCAAGAAATAGGGAATCAAGAAGGAATGAGTGGGCTGGAAACAGGTTTTACCAAATTGGACGCATTGACATCTGGTTGGCAGCCTTCCGATTTAATTATTATTGCTGCACGTCCGGGTATGGGAAAAACAGCCTTTGTTATTTCGATGGCAAAAAACATGGCCATTGATTTTGGACATGCTGTAGCATTATTTTCATTAGAGATGTCATCTGTACAGTTGATAACACGTATGATTTCTAGTGAAACAGGATTGACATCAGAAAAATTAAGAAAAGGGAATTTAGAAGCTCATGAGTGGGAGCAATTGAATGTAAAAGTTAAAAACTTAACAGATGCTCCAATATTTATTGATGACACACCTTCGTTATCTATTTTTGATTTACGAGCAAAAGCAAGACGTCTAGCGTCACAACACGGAATTAAGATTGTAGTAATTGATTACCTACAATTAATGACCGCTGGTGGTGCAGCAGGAGGAAATCGTGAACAAGAAATATCGATGATTTCTCGAAACTTAAAAGCATTAGCAAAAGAATTAAATATTCCTGTGATAGCATTGTCACAATTGTCTCGTGCCGTGGAAACGCGTGGTGGATCAAAAAGACCTTTGCTTTCAGATTTACGTGAATCTGGAGCCATTGAGCAAGATGCAGATATTGTATCCTTTATTTTCCGTCCGGAATATTACGGATTGACAGAATGGGATGATGATGATCATTCTCCGTGTGAAGGGCAAGGAGAGTTTATCGTAGCCAAGCATAGAAATGGTGGAATGGATAATATTCGATTAAAATTTACTGGACATTTAGCAAAATTCTCCGATTTAGAAGAAGGTTATGGAAATGAATTTCAATCAAAAATGAACGACTTCAATGAAGAAATATCTTCTAATAACTTCCCCAGTACAGAAGATGCTTTTGGATCGCCTGATGCTGACGGAATGCCATTTTAATAAACGGGGTTATTTAAAATTAAAAATTGAATTGTTACAAGTGATTATTTTCACCAAAAATAAATTTGAAACATCACTTTAATAACGTATTTTCGCGAACAAATTTAACAAAATGTCTACAACACAAGAATTAAAAGATTTTTCTCAACAAGTAAGAAGAGATATACTACGTATGGTACATGCTGTGAATTCTGGTCATCCAGGAGGATCTTTAGGTTGTACTGAGTTTTTAACTGTCTTATATCAAGATGTAATGACTCACAATCCTGAGGCTTTTGATATGGATGGTATAAATGAAGATATCTTCTTTTTATCGAATGGACATATTTCTCCGGTTTTTTATAGTGTTTTAGCGAGAAGTGGTTATTTTTCTGTCGAAGAATTAGCAACTTTTAGATTGTTAAACTCTCGTTTGCAAGGCCACCCAACAACTCATGAAGGACTGGAAGGTATTCGTATGGCTTCTGGATCTTTGGGGCAAGGAATGTCAAATGGTTTAGGTGCTGCACAGGCAAAAAAATTAAATGGGGATGACAGACTAGTGTATACATTGCATGGTGATGGTGAATTGCAAGAAGGTCAAAACTGGGAAGCAATTATGTATGCATCAGCGAAAAAAGTGGACAATTTAATTTCTACAGTAGATTTAAATGGAAAACAGATTGACGGTTCTACAGATCATGTATTGGCAATGGGATCTATCAAAGATAAGTTTGAAGCTTTTGGATGGATTGTTTTAGAAGAGAAAAAAGGAAATGATATCGATGCGATCAAAGCTATTTTAGCAAAAGCAAAGGATCTATCTGGAAACGGAAAACCAGTTTGTATTTTGTTAGAAACTGAAATGGGTAACGGTGTTGATTTTATGATGAATACACATGCTTGGCATGGTAAAGCACCAAGCGATGCTCAGTTAGAAGATGCATTGGCTCAAAATCCGGCAACTTTAGGAGATTACTAGAAATAGACTTTTAGAATATATAAAAATCCCATTCTTTTCAGAATGGGATTTTTTTGTCTTAAGATGTACCCTTCGATAGGTCAGGGCACGAGATGTAGTTTTTTTTATTGAGATTTAGAAAATGTGTCCTTCCACAGGCTCAGGGTATAATATATAAGTACCGAGGCTGAGCCTGTTGAAGTCTCGAAGTTCAGTAATCTATGGAATATTCAAATACTTATGAGTTTGAAGTGAAATTCTCCATTTAGGATTTTTCATAACATAATCAATAATCAATGGAATCATCCTGTCTTTTTTACTCCATTCAGGTTGTAAGTATAACTGACAGTCTTTAGAAACTTTTGCAGCTTCGTCTTCTGCAAATTTGAAATCATTCATATTATGAATAATCATTTTCAATTCATCTGCATGAGGATACACTTCAGCCAAAGGTAGTTTTTTCTTTTTAGGCGACAAACAAATCCAATTCCAATGTCCAGACAACTCATATGCACCAGAAGTTTCCATATGTGTCTTGATAGCTGCAGAATTCAATTCACGTGTAATATAGTCTAAAGACCACATTAATGGTTCTCCACCTGTAATAACAACTGTTTTTGCATACTCTTTTGCGTTTGCAACGATCTTATCTGTAAGTGTTGGTGGGTGCAAATTAGCGTCCCAGCTTTCCTTTACATCACACCAATGGCAGCCCACATCGCAGCCACCAATGCGAATAAACCAAGCAGCGGTTCCGGTATGTCCTCCTTCACCTTGAATTGTGTAAAATTCTTCCATTAGTGGAAGCATTCTTCCTGAGTCAATTAACTCTTGTGTTTCAATACTTATCATATTACTATTTGAGCTTGCAAAGATACTCAAAGGAAATAGCTTCGCTATTGGTTTTGGAGAATATTTTAGGGAAACGATAATTATTATAGTTACATCATTATTCTTTTTTGAAAAGTTTTTTTATGTCATTTTAACTAAATTTTCTACCTGTTTTTAAAAGAAAAAAAGTACATTTAACAACTATATACATAACCAAATCTAACTATGTTCAAAACAAGTTTTAAAGTGTTTGTCGCACTTTCTTTTATCATGTCAATTATTTCTTGTTCTAATAAAGACAGCTATTCTATTACTAAGAATAAGGTGGGTTTAGTAAATACTAAGACGACTGTTTCAGAGATTGATGCTATTTTTGAAAAGGACTCTGTTGTAAAACATTTAAGTGAGGGAATTTTAGGGTATCAGGGAAGATATTCTCAAGAAGATGATTATTATTTGATTTATTCAAATACAGGAAAACATTTATTGACACTTACACCAAACGAACCTTTAGATTCTTTGTCTACGATGCGATATGTAGAAATTCATGATGGTTTGTACACTACCCTAGCAGGAGTAGGGTTGAATTCTACCTTTGAAGAAATTAATTTATCAGAGCAAATATCAAAAGTGGAAGCTACCTTTACAAAAGTTGTTTTGTATTTAGATGCTCTAAATGCTACAATGACGTTAAACAAAACAGAGTTAGGGATCAATACAATTCAAGTAAATGATGTTCAATTAGAACAAATTCCGAATCTTGTAAAACCGCAATCTTTTGTTGTGTGGTTTGATTAAAGGATAAGTCTTTATAACTTTACTGCCAAATTTCACAAATATTGAACCTGTGATTCAAGTAAGTGAAGTAAAGATGTTTTTTTTGAATTTAGTTGGATAGATTATAATGATAACCAATGGCAAAGAACAATTTTGAACCATTAATATTATTGGCCCAAGAGATGTCAAAATCCATTGGCCCCAGAATAGAATTGTAAGACGTTGTAAGACCTACAGTCGCTAGAATACTAGTTTTAGATTCATCTACCCATTTTCCGTTAGGATTGGTATAATTATTTATAAAACTACCTATATTACTAAAACCTACTAACCCCATGTTTATATGTGGGGTGAAGTAAACATTGGATATTGGAGAGTACAGCATCGCAATTTTTAGCATTGTAAATTGTGTTACAGCTAGTTCGTTCTCTTGAAGACCTGGAAGTATAAAAGTATCATCTCTCGGTCTATTTATATTCCCTCCCAAAAAATAATTGGCTGCATATCCGAAAACATCAAAAGAATTATTTTTGTTGCTGTCATTAAAATATGTTAGACCACTATCAAAACCAACAATTGCTGTAATGTTTTCTGATAAAGGAAGTCGCCTTTCGAAATTAAAGCGCAATTTTGTGAAATTACTTACCGCTCCTTTTGTGTCGATCAAGCTATCTTGATTAACAGATGTAACGTTCATATAGTTGTAAATATTAGTTCCTAGTTTTACATTGAAGTATGTGCCCTTGGTAGGATAGAAAATTTGGTTTAATGTATTGTGTACATAATGTGCAAAAACATTAATACTAGTGAAGTTATATTCTTTTAAATTATAAATACTTGAGCCAACCTCTGGATCAATTTTAGGTTTTAGATTGCTCTCTTCAATCATAGAACCAATTCCAACATAATTTCTAAAGGAGTCAACATTCCAATTTATTTGATTATTGAATTGAATATGTTTGGTATTTAGATCTCCTCCATAGTTTCCACTTACAAAAGTACGTTGATCTATGTTCTCACCATAAAAATCTGATCGGAACCACCAGTCTTTATTCTTTCCATAATTCTTTTGATATTGCGCTCGGTATCTGAATTGGTTTGATAGATCTATGCTAAGTACTATACGTGAGGAATTACCAATCAAATTTCTTCCAGTATAATTTACAAACAATCCCATACCTCTAAAGTCGTCAAAATGTATTGCTCCTTTAAAAATATGTTTTGATTTTTCTTTTGCTATTATTTTTAGACCTGATTCTTTACCTGAATGAATAATCTGAAATGAAATAGCAACGAATAGATTTGTTCCTAGTGCATTTTCCGAAGCTGTTTTCAGTTGTTTTATGGTATAATAGTGATGAGGATTTATATTAACTCTAGATTTAAAAAGAGCTATATTATTTGTGCTAATCCCGTCATAAATAATTGTGTCTATAAGAATTTCGTTTGAAACTACTGGTAATACGGGTTTCTTTTGTATGTAATTCTTTAGCTTTTTAGCTATTTTGGTTAACGCAATTAAGTTTTCGGTTGTAGCAATTTTTCCTTCCTCGAATATCTCTATATTCTTGCTAAAGCTTCCTGTTGAATGTGTTAAATATTTGGTATGGTCAATAAGCACATCACATAATTTTTTGTTTGCAGGAACTTTTAAATTACTTGCCAGCATCGCACTTTGAAAAACAACAGTTACTGGACTATTTAGTTTTTCTTTGGGTTCCATTCCTCCACCAACATCACTTCCAATAATAATATCTGCACCCCAATCTTTGGCAATATCAGTAGGGAAATTATTCATAACACCACCGTCAATCAATAGTACACCTTTGTATTCCATAGGAGAAAACACTGCGGGAATAGACATACTCGCCCTCATAGCAAAAGCTAATGACCCCTTGTCTAATACAACTTCTTTTCCGTTTACAATATCTACTGCTAAGGCTCTAAATGGAATTGGTAAATTATCAAAATTCTTAATGTCATTGACAGGGTATGTTATTTCGTTAAAAAAAGTATTTATGTTTTGATCACTAATAATAGAAGTTTTATTACGAACTTTTCCATGGTCTAATTCAATTTCTGCTAGGTATCTTTTAAATTCACTCTTTTCCTCATTACTTACAGCAGTAATGCGAGTGCTACTACTGAATAGTTTTGCCCAGTCTGTTGTCTTTGAGATAATAGCAATACTATCTCCTGAATATCCACTTGCATAAAGAGCTCCAATAACGGTTCCCATGCTAGTTCCGATAATGATATCTGGCACTATACCCAATGAATCTAGTGCTTGTAACGTGGGAATATGAGCGATCCCTTTTGCACCACCGCCACTTAACACCAATGCCACTTTAGGCTTGTTTTGTTGTCCAGAAACAATTAGTAAGCTAAAGAAGAAAAGTAGGGTAAGGTTAGATCTTAGGTTGTTTTTCATAGTATTGTGGTTTCAAAAACTAAAATAAGATAGATTTAGCAAAAATACCAAGAAAGAGAAGTTTTTTTATAGTGTTGATAATACGAATTCAACTTTTTCAAAATATATTATCATGTTTCAATAAATTAAAATATTATTATGTGGGTATCAAAGAAATTCTTTGTGGCTGCTAATTGTTCCCGTATTGATATATGGTCAATAAAATGCATTTAAAATAATTCCTCTTATTTATACAAAGCAGATAAAAGTGTCCCGTCTAAATAACAATTAAATACTGACGTGCACTACTAAAGAATAGGTAGTTATAACTTATTTTAGCAAAATGATTTGTGGTTAAATGACAATGATTTTATATCATCTTAAAATATTGCTTTTTCAGTTAGCAACAATGAATTTGAAAACAATGAGTTCGACCAGACTGGATATAAAACCAATTCTATTCTAATTGCCGAAAATTATAATGTTTAGAGTTCCAAATAATTTTTATTTAGGGACGTTTTTATTTTATAAACGATTGACGTATTTGTCCAATAATCCGAGCGGAGCAGAATTTATTAAAGCAAATAGAATCAGGGATGAAAACACGGGGAAACTTATAATTATGCAAGTATTGATTCTAGTAAATACAAATATTATACTGCTAACGCTGCATTCGTTGTTGTGGTGGCTTCTATTCCAATCCCACAACTTTGACGACTGATTCTAAACGATGTAAATTAGAAAAGTTCTAAAAATAAAAAGCTCCATCTAAGAAGATGGAGCTTTGAGCGAAAGACCAGGTTCGAACTGGCGACATTCAGCTTGGAAGGCTGACGCTCTACCAACTGAGCTACTTTCGCATGGTATTGCTATGCAAAGATAGACTCTTTCTCCTTTTTTGCAAGTAAAAATTAGATTTTTTTACAAATATAGACAGCTGGTTTCGTAAGTGTTTGGCATCGAAATAATTGAGGTTTTAAAATAAATATTTGACAGGTAATGTCCCAATTATAAACAAAGAAAATCCGCTTAAAAGCGGATTTTTATATAGATAAGTACCTTAAATAAGATATTTAATTTTTTATTTTACAGCAACCAATTCTACATCAAAAATAAGAATTGCATTTGGTGGAATTACTCCACCAGCTCCTGCTGAACCATAAGCCAAATTAGAAGGAATTACAAAACGAGCTTTGTCTCCAACTTTTAATAACAAGATTCCTTCGTCCCATCCTTTGATAACTTGTCCTAAACCAACGTTAAAGTCGATAGGCTCCTTGCGTTTGTATGACGAATCAAAAACAGTTCCGTCTAATAATTGACCTTTATAATGTACAGAAACACTAGCTCCTTTTGTTGCTTGTTTTCCGTTTCCGTTTTCTAAAAATTTATAACGTAATCCAGTTGCAGTTTCTTCGTAACCCGCAGATACTTCATCCAAAGTTGCTTTTTGAGCAGCAATTCCTTCAGCAATTTTAACTTCTCTAGATCCTTCAAAAGTTCTAAATGCTTCAATAGCATTGAATTTTTCAGCCGCTTCACCAACACGAACAATTTCTAAAGTATCAATAAGATCGTCTTGAGCAATTGCGTTAACGATATCTTGTCCTTCAATAACATTTCCAAATACGGTATGTTTATTATCTAACCAAGGTGTTTCAATATGTGTAATAAAAAACTGACTTCCGTTAGAAGCAGGTCCTGAGTTTGCCATCGACAATACTCCCGGTTTGTCGTGTTTTAATTCAGGGTGAAATTCATCTTCAAAACTATATCCTGGACTTCCAGTTCCTGTTCCTTGAGGACATCCCCCTTGAACCATAAAATCAGCGATTACTCGGTGAAACTTCAAACCATCATAATAAGGAGTTCCTTGAGGTTTAGCATCATTTTCTAAGTTTCCTTCAGCCAAAGCAATAAAGTTTCCAACTGTACCAGGTGTTTTATCAAATGTTAAATCTACCAAGATAGCACCTTTTGTAGTGTTGAATTTAGCGTATATTCCGTTATTCATTTTTATATGTTTTTTTAAGAGCTGCAAATATAACTATTCTCTATTGATTTACAAAGAGCTATAAAGTAAGGCTGCGTTCAAATTTTGTTAACATGTAAGAGGCTATTTAATCTAGTTTAGAAAAGAAGACCATTTCATAATTAGGGAGTAGTTCTGAATGCGTAATTTTAATGATGTCTTTTAATAAAAGATCAGGTCGAATAGGACCTAATTCAAAATAGTACATGCCTCCAGTTTCTCCTTTGTATTTAGAGAAAGTATAAATAGTATTGTTTTTAAAAGCCGAAAACTGCGCATAATGTTTGTTGGAATTATACATTTGATCTTTTGTTTCATACATACTACATCCAATCCACAGATCGGCATTCTGTCCTTTGTCTAGCACATTTTCAAAGTTTAAGGACAGACTGCCGCTTCCTTTAGAGTCTTTCCATAAGTAATTGGTTTGGGCATCTTCAAAAAATTTAGCCATAAAACTTTCACCCGAAGGTAGGTACCAAACACTTTGAAAGATTGATCCAGAAAGTATAGTAGGTTTGTTTTCTACAGTAGCCGCTATTTTTTTTGCGTTGTTGTATTCGGTTTGTATGTGATTAAATATACTATCCGCTTTTTTTTCTTCATTAAAAACAGCACCAAAAACATGAATCCATTCCGCTCTTCCTAAAGGAGTTTCTTCCAACCAATCTCCATTTAAGATGATTGGAATTCCCATTTTTTGAATTGTTGAAAAAGACTTCGTTGGTTTGTCAACAGCAAAACTCATAACGAGTTCAGGAGCTAAATCTAAAAGGATTTCTGTATTGATATGTTCTTCTTTTCCAACTTCTTTCACAAATCCAGCGTCAATTAATTTTCTGGTTTTTGGTGATGAAATGAAATTTGTATTTGGAAAACCTACCAGCGTATTTTCTTTTCCTAATAATTCTAATAAAGGAATATGAGAAGTTGACGTAACAACTATTTTTTCTACAGGAGTTCTTATCACTTGAGCATTCTTTAATTCAGAAGGAATCTCTTTGCTTTTGGGGACTAAAAGATATTCATATTTCTCTTTCGTGTTTTTATATGAATTGTTGATGGTGATTTTTTTGAAACCATTTTCGTAGCTGATAGAAAAACCTTTGGCATATTTGAGTTCTTTTGAGGATGTTGTTTTTTGAATCTTTTGTTGCTTTTTACAACTGATACAACAAATAGAGATGAGTAATAATAATAAAATTTTTCTCATAATATATTAAATAAATATTTGAATTTCTGTAGTTTCTTTGATTGAGATTTTACTGACTTGACCGTAGACCATTTTTATATCAAAAGAATCTTTTAGTGCGGTATCTGTTAGTCTGGCTAGAATACTTCTCATGACTCCGGCATGACAAACAATAATGTTTTTTAAAGCACCTTTAGTTAATATTTCACTGAAGAAATCATTTGCTCTTTTATCGAGATCTACATAAGATTCTCCATTTGGAACTTTTACATGTACAAAATCTTGCATCCAAGGAGTCAATTCTTCCGAAGGTATGTCATCCCATTTCTTTAGTTCCCAGTCTCCAAAATTTAATTCTAAAATTCTTTTGTCTATTGTGAAATTTTTGTCAAAAAGAGCTGCTAATTGAGTACACCTTTTTAAGGGACTAGTGTATATTTTCGTTTCTAAATCAAACGAAATTTTTTCTATAATTTTTTTACTTTCCGAGTCAAACGTATCTGTGGTATCCAGATTACTTTGGCCATAACAAATTCCTTTTTCAATCTTTGGTGTTGTGTGTCTTACCAGATATATTTCCATAATGCTACTAAACTTAAATAATAAATTACTTCAGATAATTGCTGCAATGCACCAGCACAATCCCCCGTTTGGCCTCCTATCCATTTCTTAAAAAATCCAGAAAGCCACCATTTTGTAATTCCTAATGGAATAAGTACGAAAAATATTTTAGGGTTTTGAAATAATACAAGCGGTAGCAATCCAAAAAACGCATTGACCATAAATGAATTTAATGACATTTTATCTGCTGCTGGTTTTGATTTGCTATCATTCGTATCTCTAACATAAGGGTGCGTAAATATCAAAGCTGTAGCCGCAAATCTACTAATGCTGTGTCCTGATATTATTGTGAGTACAATATACTCCTTAGGTATATCATACAATGCTAAAAACTTTATGACAAGAATAAAAACAAGTCCAACAACGCCATAGGTTCCCAAACGAGAATCTTTCATTATTAATAGAATCTTATCTTTTGTCCATCCACCTCCGAAGCCATCACAAACATCTGCAAAACCATCTTCATGGAAAGCACCAGTTGTCCATACAGATGCTATCATGCTAATTACTAGCGCTATTTCAGCGGTGAACAGTTGTGCTGCCACCAAGTAGAAAAAGGCTGAAATAGTACCAACTAATAGACCTACTAACGAAAAGTAGCGGGTGCTTTTATTTAGGATTTCAGGAGAATGATCTATCCATTTCGGACATGGGATTCTTGTAAAAAACATGAGTGCTGTAAAAAAGATATGTATTTGTTTTTTCATTTCTGAGTAGCTGTGTTAAAAGTGTCTAAGTGCCTTAGTCTTTTGTTAATTTATTGGTTAAACTCTTTATTAAACCTTCTGATAGTGCTTCTGTTTCTCGGCTATATTTATAATTTTTATCAAAATCTGTTTGTTTAATATATTCTAAGTTGTAAGTAGTTTCTACTTGTGTTTGTAAATCAAATAAGGATACCATTGCGATTCTTAAAAATTGAATAAAATCTTTCATACTATTTCTACCAAACCCTTCTGCAATATTACTAGGTATAGAAACGGAACATCGACGTATTTGGGAAGTCAGACTAAAATTTTCATGCGAAGGAAATAGTCTTAAGGTTTTGTAGAGACTGGTTACAAAACTAATTAATTTCTGCCAAACAATTAATTCTTTATAGGTTTTTATAGCTTTTTTTATAAATTTCTGAAACAACGCTCTCAGTCTTTCAGTCTTTCAGTCTTTCAGTCTTTCAGTCT